>Ga0209475_10000435_pt1 | contig 89653 bp, 67 predicted proteins | sample tdDd471_FD_187128 | JGI IMG/M metagenome (GOLD analysis project Ga0209475, IMG submission 187128) | Marine sediment microbial communities from the Atlantic coast under amendment with organic carbon and nitrate - tdDd47.1 (SPAdes)... | ecosystem: Environmental > Aquatic > Marine > Coastal >... | reverse complement strand
CGAAAAAAAGATTTGGTGGAGTGGGAAGAAGTTATTAATTTTGCATTCGCTTTTGGGTCGAGTAAAGAAAAAGAGAGATTTACAAGGCATGAGAGTGGGGAAAGAAGTACATTGAAAAGTCAGGTTTTTGAAAATAGAGATTAGCACAAAAAAAAACAAGTCAATTCATTTAAGAGAGAAGTTCAACAACAATAATCCGAGAATATGATATATTATTATATTTAGATCAACGGAGAGTTTGATCCTGGCTCAGGATGAACGCTGACGGCGTGCCTAACACATGCAAGTCTAGGAGAACGGCTCTTTCGGGAGCTTATTAAACTGGCGAACGGGTGAGTAACGCGTAGATAATCTGCCCTATACACAGAAATAATATCGGGAAACTGGTTGTAATGTCTGATGAGGTGCTTTAAGCATCAAAGCAATTCGTTGCGGTATAGGATGAGTCTGCGTATGATTAGCTAGTTGGTAGGGTAAAGGCCTACCAAGGCGACGATCATTAGCTGGTTTGAGAGGACGATCAGCCACACTGGTACTGAGACACGGACCAGACTCCTACGGGAGGCAGCAGTGAGGAATTTTGGTCAATGGGGGCAACCCTGAACCAGCGACGCCGTGTGTACGATGAAGGGGCTTTGCCCTGTAAAGTACTGTCAGATGGGAAGAGAAGATTCTTATAGGGTCTGGGACTGTACCATCAGAGGAAGGACCGGCTAACTACGTGCCAGCAGCCGCGGTAATACGTAGGGTCCAAGCGTTATCCGGAATTACTGGGTATAAAGGGTGCGCAGGCGGCCTAGTACGTCTGGGGTTAAATACCACGGCTCAACCGTGGGAATGCCTCAGAAACGGCAAGGCTTGAATATGAGAGAGGTAAGTGGAATTCCTGGTGTAGCGGTGAAATGCGTAGATATCAGGAGGAACACCAGTGGCGAAGGCGGCTTACTGGCTCATAATTGACGCTCAGGCACGAAAGCGTGGGTAGCAAACAGGATTAGATACCCTGGTAGTCCACGCCCTAAACGATGTATGCTTGGTGTTATGCCGTAAGGTGTAGTGCCGGAGAAAATTCGTTAAGCATACCACCTGGGGAGTACGATCGCAAGGTTGAAACTCAAAGGAATTGACGGGGGCCCGCACAAGCGGTGGATCATGTGGTTTAATTCGATGCAACGCGAAGAACCTTACCTGGGCTTGAAGTGCAGATGACCGGTAACGAAAGTTATCTTTCCTTCGGGACATCTGTATAGGTGCTGCATGGCTGTCGTCAGCTCGTGCCGTGAGGTGTTGGGTTAAGTCCCGCAACGAGCGCAACCCCTATCTTTAGTTGCCAGCACGTCAAGGTGGGAACTCTAAAGAGACTGCCCGCGCAAGCGGAGAGGAAGGTGGGGACGACGTCAAGTCATCATGGCCCTTATGTCCAGGGCTACACACGTGATACAATGGCATACACAATGGGCGAAGCCGCGAGGTGGAGGAAATCCATAAAGTATGTCTCAGTTCGGATTGGAGTCTGCAACTCGACTCCATGAAGTTGGAATCGCTAGTAATCGTAGATCAGCTCGCTACGGTGAATACGTTCCCGGGCCTTGTACACACCGCCCGTCAAGCCATGGAAGCTGGGGGCGCCCGAAGCGGTATTTAAATATCGTTAAGGCGAACTTGGTAACTAGGGCTAAGTCGTAACAAGGTAGCCGTATCGGAAGGTGCGGCTGGATCACCTCCTTTCAAGAGTAAAATCGCTTTTTGATTTTATGATTGGTTTGTTTTAGCTATTCTCTATTTTCAAAGATCTGATAGAAAGAAAAGTCAGAAGCGACTATATCATGGGCTTGTAGCTCAGCTGGTTAGAGCGCACGCCTGATAAGCGTGAGGTCGGTTGTTCAAGTCAACTCAGGCCCACAGTACATTTACAAGAAAGACGTTGATATTCAGAATTATCAATCCAAAGAGTGTGATAATTATTATCATCGGAGCGATAAGATGGGCCCTTAGCTCAGCTGGGAGAGCGCCAGATTTGCATTCTGGAGGTCAACGGTTCGATCCCGTTAGGGTCCACATTCCAAAAGAAGTGGAAAAAAAGTTTATTTATTGCATTTTACTGTAGTGGTGAGATTGTAATAAAGAGTACATTGAAAATACAAGTGGTTTTAGCGAGCATAGATTATTAATATATTTAGTTATATATGATACTTTGTGTGAAGTTAAAAGAAGATAGAAGATAAGTCAAGTGTAAATATCATTGAGCCGTAAAGATGCGTTAAAGAGATTCGTTAGATAATCGATGACGATAAGATACTAAGGGCACACGGTGGATGCCTTGGCACAGAGAGGCGAAGAAGGACGTGAATACCTGCGATAAGCTTCGGGGAGCTGGAATAAAGCTACGATCCGGAGATTTCCGAATGGGGCAACCCGGCAGAGGTCATGCTCTGTCACTGTCTATTAAATAGATAGGGCTAACCCGGTGAAGTGAAACATCTCAGTAACCGGAGGAAAAGAAATCGAATGAGATTCCCGTAGTAGCGGCGAGCGAAGTGGGAAAAGTCCAAACCAGCGTGCATGCACGCTGGGGTTGTAGGACTCCGAAATGCAACGATATGTATAGTCGAAATTGCTGGAAAGCAATATCATAGAGGGTGAAAATCCCGTAGATGAAATGCAGACAATAGCTAGGAGTATCCTGAGTAGCGCGGAACACGAGAAATTTTGCGTGAATCTGGGCCGACCATGGTCCAAGACTAAATACTCCTCTGTGACCGATAGTGAACCAGTACCGTGAGGGAAAGGTGAAAAGAACCCTTAAGAAGGGAGTGAAAAAGAACCTGAAACCGTGTGCTTACAAACGGTGGGAGCGGCCTTCGGGCTGTGACCACGTGCCTTTTGCTTAATGAGCCAACGAGTTACTCCTCACATGCGAGGTTAAGGTTTTAAGAACCGGAGCCGTAGTGAAAGCGAGCCTGAATAGGGCGCATAGTATGTGGGGGTAAACGCGAAACCGTGTGATCTATCCATGGTCAGGATGAAGCTTAGGTAACACTAAGTGGAGGTCCGAACCAGTTCGGGTTGAAAACCGTTTGGATGAACTGTGGATAGGGGTGAAAGGCCAATCAAACTCGGTTATAGCTCGTACTCCCCGAAATGTATTTAGGTACAGCCTTGCTAAAGTGTCTCGGAGGTAGGGCTCTGATTGGACTAGGGCCGTTACCACGGTACCGACTCCAGATAAACTTCGAATTCCGAAGACATGATTAGCAGGAGTGAGGCTATGTGAGATAAGTTTCATAGCCGAGAGGGAAACAACCCAGACTTGCAATTAAGGCCCCCAAGTGCATGCTAACAGATAAAGGATGTTGTTCTGCGCAGACAGCCAGGATGTTGGCTTAGAAGCAGCCATTCATTTAAAGAGTGCGTAATAGCTCACTGGTCGAGCGGAACAGCGCCGATAATACTCGGGACTCAAGCATGTCGCCGAAATTCAAGGTTTTATAATTTATTATAGAGCGGTAGGGGAGCATTCTATGGGCGCCGAAGGTGTGATGCGAGTCATGCTGGAGCGCATAGAAGAGCAAATGTTGGCATAAGTAACGATAAACAAAGTGAGAATCTTTGTCGCCGAAAATCTAAGGTTTCCTAGAGCTCTGTTCGTCAACTCAGGGTTAGTCGGCCACTAAGGCGAGGCCGAAAGGCGTAGTCGATGTGAAGCAGGTGCTTTTTTAAGCGGAATATTCCTGCACCAGTCATACAATAAAAGTGACGCAAGAGTAATGCTTATAGGGGTTAATGGCTATCCCTTATAGGTTGAATTTTGCCGAGAAAAGCGAGTATGGCTGACCGTACCGTAAACCGACACAGGTAGATGGGTAGAGAATACTAAGGCGCGCGAGTGAATCGTGGTTAAGGAACTCGGCAAATTGACCCCGTAACTTCGGGAGAAGGGGTGCCTGTAGCAATACAGGCCGCAGTGAAATGGCCCAGGCGACTGTTTAGCAAAAACACAGCTCTCTGCTAACTCGTTAAGAGGATGTATAGGGAGTGACACCTGCCCGGTGCTGGAAGGTTAAATGGAGCGGTTAGAGGTTTACCTCGAAGCTGTGAAATGAAGCCCCAGTAAACGGCGGCCGTAACTATAACGGTCCTAAGGTAGCGAAATTCCTTGTCGGGTAAGTTCCGACCTGCACGAATGGTGTAACGATCTGGGCACTGTCTCGACCACGAGCTCGGTGAAATTGTGGTACCGGTGAAGACGCCGGTTACCCGCACATGGACGGAAAGACCCCGTGAACCTTTACTGTAACTTAATATTGGGTTCGGCTGTAGTATGCGTAGGATAGGTGGGAGACTTCGATTCAGCCCTCGTGGGGGTTGATGAGTCATTGGTGAAATACCACCCTTGCTGCAGTTGGATTCTAACTCGGAGGAGTGGATCCTCGAGGACAGTGTTAAGCCGGCAGTTTGACTGGGGCGGTCGCCTCCTAAATAGTAACGGAGGCCCACAAAGGTTAGCTCAGCACGGTCGGTAATCGTGCGTAGAGTGTAATGGCACAAGCTAGCTTAACTGCGAGACTTACAAGTCGAGCAGATTCGAAAGAAGGTCATAGTGATCCGGCGACTCCGTATGGAAGGGTCGTCGCTCAAGGGATAAAAGGTACTCCGGGGATAACAGGCTGATCTTGCCCAAGAGTTCACATCGACGGCAAGGTTTGGCACCTCGATGTCGGCTCATCGCATCCTGGGGCTGGAGAAGGTCCCAAGGGTTTGGCTGTTCGCCAATTAAAGCGGTACGCGAGCTGGGTTCAGAACGTCGTGAGACAGTTCGGTCCCTATCCTGTGCGGGCGTAAGATATTTGAGGGGACCCGTTCTTAGTACGAGAGGACCGGAATGACTAAGCCTACGGTGTATCTGTTGTTTCGCCAGAAGCATTGCAGAGTAGCCGCGCTTAGAAAGGATAAGTGCTGAAAGCATCTCAAGCACGAAACCTACCCCAAGATCAGATATCTCTCCTCTTTAAGAGGGTAAGAATCCAAGGAGATGACTTGGTTGATAGGCCATAGGTGTAAGCATGGTAACATGTTTAGCCAAGTGGTACTAATAATTCGAACTCTTATCGTAATAACACATCTATTATCCTAATGAATCTTCGCACCTTTTCGGCTCGATTATATTTAATACTAAACTTTCTTCTATCTACACTCACTTGTGATTTATTTATTTAAGAATATTTTTGCATTATTTTATGCACTTTACTTGCAGAATATATATTATTTATAAACCTGCAAGACAGCAAAGCTGTTTCTTGGTGACTATAGCGTAAGGGTCACACCTCTTCCCATTCCGAACAGAGTAGTTAAGCCTTACTGCGCCGATGGTACTGCTCGGGTGACTGGGTGGGAGAGTAGGTCGTTGCCAAGTCTCTTTTAAAAAAAAAGCTCAACCTTTATCGGTTGGGCTTTTTCTGTTTTATTCCTATTCAAAATATTCCCAATATCAGACTGGTTGGGAACTCTTAATAAAACAGTTGTCGTTGCCAAGTCTTATTTTTTAAAGCTCAAACAAATAGGTTGGGCTTTTTTTTGTTCTTTTTTGTCTTTGGAGAATTTTGTAATTTGGGATATGTATTGTGATTTAAGTTTGTATTTGTGGGTTTTTTAATGAAATATATATATTATTTTATAAATTTTGTTATAGTTAATTTATTTATTTGTTCTTGTATAAATGTTAATGATAATTCAAGAAATTACTTACTAATTAGGGAAAATGATTACAATTCGAGTGAGGGAAATGGTTTTCAAATCAAATTTAATAAAACTCAAGCGAAATATAATTATTTTACAATTACTATTTTACCTGAATATTTAACTGAAAAAGAAGAATATAGGAATATGTATTATTTTTTAATTGATGAGATTATATATAATAGTGCTTATGCTTCCAGAGATAGTTATATGTTGGAAGATTATATAAAAAAACTTGACTCGACTGATCAGAGACAAAAATTTTATTATGCGTTAGCATATTTTTATAATTTTCAATATACAGATGCTATTAGAAAATTAAATGAAATCACTGATAAGAGATTAATTCCTAATGTATTATTGTTGAAATTAGATGCTGAATATGAAAAAAATAAGTTGTATAATGAAGATGTGGATAAAGGATTCTTTTTGAAGTCTTATCAAGAATTGATTTTTAATTATCCTGAAAAAAAATGGCTTTCTACTGCTTGTAAAACGAGATTAAAATGGATTAATTATGAAATTTAATTACTTTTATTTGCTTGTTATTCTATTTTCATTAAATTCATGTATTACTGCTTCTAAACTTGATGAATATTATAGCTCTAAGAAGCATAAATTAGGTGTTCTTTTAGATAATAGTGTCTCTATTCCGCCTGATAATACTATAGATTCTAAGAAAAAACTTAAAATTGATATTAATTTTAAAGATTCACTATCTTTAGAAACCTCAGTAGTTAATACTAAATATGTTTTAATACCAACACCCATCGTTTTTGCACAATCGCAAGAATATTTGATAAATTTGGGTGAGGAAAGTCTGGAAGATAAATTTACTAAGTATTATAAAGATGTAACTTTAGACTATTTCAAAAGGTATTCTGAATATTCTATTGTAGATAACAATAAATCGGAATATAGATTAGAAATAAATATTGATTCTGTAAGTTCTACTGGTTATTATTCAAGCGACGAATCTGTGGTATTTTTGTTTTTTATAGCAATATCCAAAGAAGAGTATTTAGCAGATAGATGTAAAGCAGAAATCTATGGCGATTATAAACTTTTTAAAAAAGATTCACTATATATTGAAGAAACATTTGAAATAGAATATTCTGATTTATTTCCTAGTTATTATACTAAGAATAGCAAGTATATCAATAATGAAAAAATATATGGTTTTATTACTAATAATTTGTCAGAATCTTTAAGTCAACTGCCAATTTCTGTTTCTAAAAGAATTTTATCTCAAATTAAATCTGAATAAGTATTATTTATGTTATTAAAAAACTTTGTTTAATATAGTATTGGTTTCTTTGTGGATACTTTTATCATTCCGAACAGAGTAGTTAAGCCTTACTGCGCCGATGGTACTGCTCGGGTGACTGGGTGGGAGAGTAGGTCGTTGCCAAGTCTCTTTTAAAAAAAAAGCTCAACCTTTATCGGTTGGGCTTTTTTTTTGTTCTTTTTTGTCTTTGGAGATTTTGGTAATTTGGGATATGTATTGTTTTTAAATGTGAAATTATGGATTTTTTATGAAATATATACTAAGGTGATGAGAGAAACTAAATATATTTTAATATTATTATTATTTTCGATTAGTACTTCTTTTTCGCAGTATGTTGATGAAGTTGGTGGGAATTTGGGTTTTAATTTCAATTTTTTTGATGTTAATGAAATTTCTGATATTTCTAGGGGTAATGTTAATGGCGGTGGTATTGATTTATTTGTGGGATTAAATGTTAGACAATATTTTGATTTTCATAAACCATTATCGGTTTCTTTAGGTTTTGAATATAGTTATGGTGTGATTGATTATAGTCCGTTAAAACAATTAAATGAATGGGAGGAGTTTAAATCTCAGCCTGATTCGTTTATTGTTGCATCTGTTTTTATTAGAAAGATGAGTTTTAATGTACCTGTAATATTCTCTTATGATATTATGTATAATTCTGATGATGATATTGATACTTTGAATAGTTCTATGGGTTTTTTTGGTAATTCATTTTTTGAGTTTGGCAATTTTACTTATAATTTTGGGATTAGGTTTAATTTGGGTATTGAATATAGGGGTATTTTTAATAGGACTTATGAAGATGTTGATAGGGTTTTAGATTATGATCAATATGGGTATTATGCTTATCATGATGAGGAATTAAATCAACTTTCTAAAAATGAGCTTTCTAAAACATTTAGGAATTATACGTTACATGGTATAATTGGTGCAGAATTTATTATTTCATTGGAACAATATGGTTTTAGAGTTGGGATTAATCATTTTCCATTTTTGTTTTCACCGATTGAAGAAGATTTGATTAATCAATTCGGCCTTAAATTTATTATTGGTTTTTCTTATCGGTTTGATTAATTATGTTTTGTGAATTTGGGTTTTAATTTTAATGATATTGATTCGAATGAAATATTTGATTTTTTAAGTAGTTAATTTATTCCAGAATTTACATTACAAGGAAATGGTATAATTAATTTACCTAATTTGTCAGCAGGAACTTATTTTATAATTAGTACTTCAGGATTACATTATGATAAAGATAAAGTTATTGTCAAGTAAGTTATTTTTAGTTATTCTTTTATTTGTAGTTCCTATTAAGGGCAATGGAGAGTCGTATTTGGGTTTTCAATGGGGCTTATTTGCTTCAGGAGGAATTGACTATGCCCAGTATTCTGGTGGTCAAAACTATGGTATCAATTATTTATTTAGTTATAATGATTATTTTACATTAAGTACTGAAATTAATTTTGCAGCTATTCCTTTGGGAATTCCAAAGTATGCCTTCTCTAATGATGGTTCTGACCAAATTTCTGTGCTTCAAATTCGCCTTATGAATTCTTCGATTGATACTGAGCCAATATTTTCTGGATTTTATTATTCTTACGGTATTAATCTTTTGTATTTTAATAGGAATGAAAAACTATATTACAATACAGTTATCAAGGAGAATATTAATATTAATGCGGGAAATGGATTAAATGCTGGTTTTAGTGCTGGTATGGGATATAGTATTAATTTTATAAATATATTTGATTTTAATATGTTATTAGATATGAGTTTGGTATTTGATTATAATTTTATTGGTCAGTTAGATAATAAAAAAGGGTTTATGAACTCCACATTATTATTTGAAATGGCATTTCCAATTGATTGATAATATTACATTTTTAAGAGTAAAAACTTAATTTAATATTATAATTATGAAAATATGTTGCTTGTATTTTATTGATATTATACTTTTTGTTGGGTTTGGTTTTTTGTGTATTTTTGATTTTCAAATTCTGTATTAATGATGAATTTATTAGAGAAATATTATGGTCAGTCGGTTGAATTAGTGGACTCGGGTTTTGGGTCTGGTGGGTTTAATATGGATTATGATTTGGAGAGGGCTAAGGCTGTGGAGGATGGTAAATTGCCTGCTATGTTTAGGCTTTATGCTTGGGAGCCTTGGTGTTTGTCTTTGGGTTATAATCAGAAAGATGATGATGTGGATTATTCTGAGTTGAAGGATAGGGGTTATGATTTGGTTAGGAGACCTACGGGTGGTAGGGCTGTTTTTCATGCGAATGAGATTACTTATTCGTTTGTTATTAGGTTAAATGATGATTTGAATATTCATGAGATTTATAAGGATATTCATTTGATGTTTATTAATGTTTTTTTGGGTATGGGTATTGAGTTAGATTTTGTTAGGTCTGGTACTAATTTGCGGGAGTTCTATAAGTTGGAGGGTATTTCTAATTCTTGTTTTGCTTCTTCTGCTCGTTATGAGGTATGTAGTGGTGGCAGAAAAATTGTTGGTTCTGCTCAGAGGGTGATTGGTAGGACTTTGCTTCAGCATGGTTCGATTTTGATTGGGCGGGAGCATTTGGAGATTGTCCAATTATTGAAGCATTCTTCTTTGGAATCGAGGGGTAGGTTGTTGGAGTTTATTAAGTCGAAGAGTGTTAGTTTGGGTGAGCTGAGTGATAATAAATTGGATTATGGTTTGATAAGTGCTGAAATATTTCGTTATTTGAAAGCGTTGGCATAATTTTTTCTGTAAATTTATTGATTAAAGTTGCGTGTTTTGGCAATGTTTGAATAGAATTAAGTAATAATTGCCTAAGATTACGTATAATTACTATCTCTTTTAGTACTTTATGGTACTTATTTTGCAGATTAGAAATAATGAAAATAAAAAAATACATAGTTAGGTCTTTGAGTGAAGGGAAGCGTCAGATTCTTGAGGAATTGGGCGATGATGCGGTTATTCTTTCGTCTCGAAGTTTTGAGAATAGTGAGGATTCTCAGAAGAATGTTGAGATTGTTGCAGCGATAGATGAGAAGACTTATAATGAGCGAAAATCTACTAAGCGTCCGGTGAAGGATAAGTTTGCTGGTTTGGAGAAAATCTTGGCTAAAACTATGAACAATAATAGCCAAGTTAGTGAAAATGGTTCTAATAAAAATAAAGCGGGAGTTCAGGATATTCATGATGAGATTTTTGATTTGAAATTGAAGATTGATGAAATTACTGAATTGATTAAGTATAAACATAGTGGTAGTCTTGGTAAGGTATATAATAATTTGTATAAGGCTTTGCGTAAGGCGGAGATTAATGATGATTTGGCATTGAAGATTACTGGACAGGTATCACAGAAGTATGGTGATACTAATTTTCAGACTGCTTTGCTGGGTGCGAGGGATATTTTAACGGATAATATTTATATTAAGGACCCTATTATTAAATCTGATAAGAGGCAGGTTATGCTTTTTATGGGGCCTACTGGTGGCGGAAAAACTTCTACGCTTGTTAAGATAGCGATTGTATCAAAGTTGGTATTAAATTCGAATGTTCTTATTGTTTCTGCTGATTCTTATAAGGTGGGTGGTGCGGAGCAATTGGAAACTTTTGCTTCGATATCTGGGATTGCTTTTAAGTCTGTATATAATGCTAAGGAGTTGAAGGTACTTTTGTCGGAGAAGTCAAAATTTGATTTGATTTTGGTAGATACTCCTGGAAGAAATCAGAATGACCCTCAGCTTTATAGTGAATTAAATAATATGATAAAGGCGAGTAGTCCGAATAGGGTATTTTTGGTGCAGAATGCAACGGCATCAGAGAATAATTTTTTGAATGTTTTAGAAAGTTTTAATCGTTTTAATCCGACTGATTTGGTATTATCTAAATTAGATGAGACTCATAGTATTGGTGGAATAATAAGTGCGTTAGAGACTTATAATATTCCGATATCGTATTTATCTTATGGGCAGGCAATTCCTGAGGATTTGGAGCCTGCGGACAAGGATAAATTAGGGAAGATAATTCTACCGGACCCAAATAATAAGTTGAGTCTTAAAAAAATATTTGATAGTAAATAATGTTTATAGATGAAGTATGATGAAGAAATAATAGATTCGTATGTAATCACCATCACTAGTGGAAAGGGCGGTGTTGGTAAAAGTATTATTGCGTCAAATTTGGCAAATGTTCTTTCAAATGATTATAGAGTTTTGATTTGGGATGCGAATATGGATTTTCCGAATCAACATATTATGTTTGGCGTTGAGCCTCCGGTACGAGTAAATGATGTATATGAGAGTAATGTACATGTTAGTCGAGCTGTATTTAACATAAAGAAGAATTTGGATTTGTTGGCAGATACTCCTGCTCGAGGGGATATGCAGGAGTTTGATTCTTCGGTTATTTTAGATGTTTATCGTCAATTGCTTATTGAGTCGAAGTATGATTTTATAATAATTGATACTCCGGCAATAATTTCTGAGACTTTATTGCAATGTTGTAATATCTCGGATTTGATAGCGGTGGTGGTAAATGATGAACCGACTTCGCTTTTAGATGCTTATGGTTTGTTAAAGATATTGCTACCATACATTAGTGAAGAATATATAAACATGATAGTAAATAATGTGATAGATATTGAAGATTCAGATGAGATAAGTGATAAGTTGAATATGGCAACAGAAAAGTTTTTAGATATAAAGTTAAATAATTTGGGTTTTATACCATATAATAGAAATGTAAGGCAATCGATAGTTCAGCAAACATTACTTACGAACTCAAAACCAGAGTCAGAAGTATCGGAAGCGATAAAAAATATAAGTAAAAAAATATTAAATAAATTAGAATTAGAAGAAAAAATCAATAATATTTAATGGCAAAGCAACAAAAAGTAAAACTCTCGCCCGAAGAGAAAGCGTTAGAAAAAGAGCGATTAGAACGAATCCGTAAAGAAGAACGAGATTTGAAGATAAAGGTACGCGCTAAATCGAGACGAAAAAAGGAAAGGGAACGAAGAGTAGCTATAAAAGAGAAGAATGAAGAAAGAAGAATAAGAAAAATAGTAAGGTTTCCTTTTAAAATTCTATTTCAGGCGGCTTTATTATTTACTTTGTTAACTTTTATTGTTTTATATTTTGGTTCTTCTACGGAAGTATATAGGGCATTATATCTTAGTTTTATAATATTTACTTCTTTGTATTTGGGTATTGGATTGATTATGACTGGGGTGATATATTTTGTATCACAAGAGAAATTGATAGAGAAGAAACGTCAGAAACGAGAAGATGAGGCTAGGGAGAAGGAAAGAATGGAACAAGAAGAAGAAGAGCTTGATAAGTTATTAAGAGCGGAAGTTGAAGAGATGGGAGGCGAATCGGGAGCCCTTAATATGGGGAATGATGAGCCAAATTTGATTGACTCGGACAGCAGTGCTGAGGATATGATGATAGATTTAGATGAGCTTGAGAATTTTGATAAAGAAAATTCCGGATTAGATGAAGATGATGGGGAAGATGTATTAGGGAAACTTGATAGTGAATTTCCGACAGATGAAATGAATGCCGAAGGTCAAGAAGGCTTTGGCGAATCGGAAAAAGAAGAAGTAGAACCGTTTTTTTCGGAAGATGACTTCATGAACGACCTTGTATTTGGGTCAGAGAGCAATAAAGAAAATGAACAGGTATAAATAAATAAAAATATAGAAGAAACTTGAACGACATACAGAAAGTATTAATAGTGTTTATAGATTATGGTAAATAAAAATCAACATATAGAAATTTGGGAACAATGGTTCGATACTCGTGATGGGGAAGTAAAGAATGATTTGATTATCAATTATATTTGGCTTGTAAAATTTGTTTTGTCGAAAATGAACTTGCCAACGAACTCTTTGCTTTCTGAAACTGATTTTCTTGGTATAGGAGTATTGGGGCTTCACGAGACGATAGAGCGATATAATTTGGAACGGGGAGTCAAGTTTGAGTCTTATGCAATACCGAGGATTAAGGGAATAATCAAAGATGAATTGAGGAAATTAGACTGGTTATCGAGAAACACTAGGAAGAAGGCGCAGGAGTATTTGAATGCTACTGAGGAATTACAAACGCAGGAAGGAAGAGAAGTAACACAAGAAGAGATTAGGCAGAAGTTGGATGTTAATCCGGATACTTACAATAGATATATCAAGGCGGCGGCGGCGGCAAGGGCTTCGATAAGTTTTAGTGAGAATAAGCATATTACGTTGGAAGGCGATGAGATAGATATATTAGAGACAATACCAGACCCGGAAGAAAATGATTATCTATCTGATTTGGTGGATAAGGAAAGGATTCAATTTTTAGCTGATTATATTGTGAAGTTAGATAGAAAGCCAAGGCTTGTAATGTCATTGTATTATTATGAAGAATTGACGTTTAAAGAGATTGGTAAGACGCTTGAGCTTACTGAAAGTAGGGTATGTCAGATACATACGAAAGTGATAAAAGAGTTAAGAAAAACCTTATTTAAGTTAGAAAATGCTTGATTCGCATTTAGAAAAAAGATTAAAGAAAGTAGTTGATTTGCCATCAATTCCAGCGATGGCTTCTCGGTTGCTAAAGACACTTGATAATGCTAATATTCGAGCGAGTGTGCTTGCGGAGTTAATAGAAAGAGACCAAACATTGACAAGCAAGGTGTTGCAGGCGGCAAATTCTGCGTATTATGGAATGGCGGGTAAGATATCGACGGTGGATTTGGCGGTAGTGATTATGGGATTAAATTCGATTAAAGAAATTGTTATTAGTATGATAGTCCAGAAATTATTTTCAAAGGTAAATTCTTATTATTTTGATGTAAATAGTTTTTGGAAATATAGTATTTTTTGTGGTTCGACTTCGAGGTTACTTGCAAGGAAGTTGAAGTATAGATTGGCAGGGGAGGCATTTACTGCTGGTTTGATGCATGATATTGGGATATTGATATTGGTTCATTATTTTGAGAAGGAATTTAATGATATAAAGGCATTGCATCAAAGTGGAAAATTTTCTTGGTTGAAAGCTGAAGAGATGGTATTGAATTGTCAGCATGGAGAGATTGGAGCTTGGGTTGCTGAGCAATGGGCATTGCCGAAGCAATTGGTTGATTCGATACGTAATCATCATACTAATTTTGATAGTTTAGAGATTAGTGATGAAGAGATGAAGTCTTATAAATATATGACGAAGGCAGGGATAAAGCAGCCTTTGACAGCGATTGTATCTATGGCGGAGTGGTTTGCACTTGATATGGGTTATAAGTCTTGGATTAGTGATTATGAACAGCCGGAGTTGTTTATGAGTGGTAATTTTTTGATAGATTTTAATCAAGAGGGGACTATTGAAAAATATTCTGCTTTTCATTTATTAAAAAGGGAAATAGCGGAGGAATATGAGCGTTCTTCGTCGATAGCGAGTACTACTACGAAATCTTTGTATAATTAATGAAATACATAATTTAAAATTAATTTATAAGCAGGAATTGTAGTTAGAAAATATAATTTATAATGTAATCAAAAAGTTGAATAGAACTGAACAATCATGGAAGATACTAATATAAATAATTATGATATAAACAAAGATGAGTATATTCATTCTTTGGAGATAGCTGTTCAGTTGCTTCAAAGAGAAGTTGATTCTTTGCGTTCAAAAAGCAGTAGTAATGAGGTTGGTGAATCGGGGCAGATGAATTCTGAGTCAATGCTTCATAGTTTTAAAGATTTTGATACGGTTGAGGAAGTGATTGAGTCTTTGCATTCGGCGATAAAGACGAGTTTTAATATACTCGAATCAAATATATATATACTTAACGAAGATAATTACCATAGTGAGATTGCTGATTCGGGGACATCGTCTTTGCTTAATCAACAGGTTCAGATAATTGAAGAGCAGGGATTGATAGATTTGGTAATAAATGAGAAAGAATATAATATTTTGCCTAATAATACTGAATCAGATGAGAGTTTAACATTTTTTATTTTAATTCCATTGTTTTTGAGAAATAAGTATCAAGGAATTTTTGTAGCGAAGACGAATCAAGGGAAGGAAAATTATTCTGAGATAGATATGAATACGCTTAATTCACTAGCTGAGAGTGCTTTGTATGTGATAGACAATATTAAGAGTTCGGAAGAAATAAATAAGATGAACATTAGGTTGCATAACTTGAATACTGAATTAAGTAAGAGTAGTAATACGCCTATAGATGATTTATCTGATATGATTTTTAGGGAAATAAATACTTCGATGGATATAATTTCTGCTAACACTAAGTTTATTGCATCGGGAATTGGAGATGCTACGACTCGTTGTAATATTATAAATAATGAGATATCAAAAGTTAAGTCAATAAAGGATAAGATATTAAAGACTAAGGGTAAGAATGACTTTAACTTAATTGATTTGGTAGAAAGGATTATATCTATTTCGAGTTCTCAGTTGAGGCGTGATGGAATAAGGATTGAATTGGAAAGTAGTATTGAGAAGTTGATTTTACATTTGCCACAGGTACAATTAGAGCAGGTATTGCTGAAGATATTATTATTTAGTCGTGATACTTTTTATGAGGAAGGTAAGATAAATATAAATCTATTTGAGGAAAAAGATGCTTACCATTTGATGATTTCGGACAATAGCAATGGGATAGAAGAAAATGAGTTGTTGAATATATTTGACCCTATGGTAAATTCGGATATGTATATGGTAAAAAAAATATTGGAAGAGTTAGATATAAAAATTGTTATAAATAGTCAATTCGGAAAAGGTAATACTTTTAAACTATATTTTAATAAATAATCTTTTTTCCTTAAATTCTAAAATGAAAAGAATTATTTTAAATATAATAATATTATTTTTGTTTCAGACTGCTTACTCTCAAACAAGAATGATAGACACGGAGGTAAGGCCATTAAACAGAGCCTTCTTATATTTTAATGATATTCCACAATATACGACAAGTTTAAATCAAGAGAAAAATAAAATTACATTGAAGTTTTATGATGTTGAGGTATTAGATTCGGCTAAGGATTTGGTTTCGACTGGAATAATTTCAGAGATATTTAATATAGAGAAAGAAGACACTTTATTAACGTCGATAATGATAACAAATCCGAGGGGTTATACTGCTATACCGTTGCCTTATTCGAAGGCTATAATGGTGGATATATTCAAGTGGGACCAGATAGATGAAGTTGAGGATTATTATAGGGAAGCGTTGCTTAATATTATGTCGGGTTTGGAGGATAATGCAAAGTTAATGCTTGACGATGAGAAAATGTTGGAGCATGCTGATGCAAATGCAATACTTGGTTTGATGTATATAGCGGAAAATAATAGTAGTTTAGCTTTTCCATTTATAAAGAAGGCTATAGACTTGAATGCTTCTATTCCGGATATATATTTGGCTTATGGACAATTTTATGAATATTTTAATGATTCGGCTACGGCAAATAGTTATTATGATAAATTTAAGAAGGAGACTGGTAAATCAATTTTTCCGAGGTTTATAATAGAATTGGATAGTTCATATAAATCTATGCTTATGGAAGAACCCGATACTAACACATCGGAACTTAGTTCAAAGATATCAGAGTCTTTAAAGAAGCCGATAAGTTTTAAGGATAGTTTGGAGAATGATGAATCGTTTAGTCTGACAAATAGTTTTTGGATTTATATAATTGCTGGTGGAATTTTTGTGTTTATAGTTATAGTGTTTATGTATTATAAATGGAGGCAACAACAATTAAGTGATGCAGAGCAAAAAACTATGAGTAAAACAAGATTTGAAGAAGAAGTTAAGATGGCAAAGGAACGCTCGGAGCGAGAAATTAGGGCTAAGGCACAGTCGAGAGAGAATCAGAAAAAAGCAGGGGAAGGTAAAAAACAGAATTCTGTTCTTGATAAAAAATATGGAAGTAATAAACCTGAGTCAAAAAAGAAAATAAAAGATATTGGTGATATTCCTATTGAATTGAAGCAGAAAAAAATAGTACCTAAGCAGAATATAGAAGAGGAGGCAAAATCAAATCAATTAGAAGAGTTTTTGGAAACATTTATTCCGTTAAAAAGGGCAGAAGAAGAAGAAATCACTAAGGCATCGAAAGAATTGATAGAGGATGATGATTTTACGGATTTGGAGGATGAGAATGAGAAATCATCTAAATCAAAAGACCCAAATATCAACTTGGCAATACATTTGGCGGAAGAAAAACAGAGATTAAAGAAAAAACAAATACAAGATTTGAGCAAAGATGAGTTAGACGAGAACGAGTCTTTAGATGATTTGGCAAAAAAACATAATGTAGAAAGAGGAACTATTGAAACAAAATCGACTATTGATAAGTATAGTAAAGATAAACAATCTTTAGACAAACTGAGCAAGAAGTTTAAGAAGGACAAATAGGTTCAAAATTATTTGAATGAAAGCAAAGATGAAAAATTTTTTTTACATAGGATTTGTAATAATATTACTAACTAATCAATTTTGTTGGTCTTCATTGATTTCGAGCGAATCTATAATTAGTAAATCAGAAGAAATTATTAAAACTAATCAACTTACTCGGAACAATTCTTTTCTTAATTCTAAACAATATGGCATAAATCTTGACTATAAACAATACAAAGAGCAAGTAAAACCTTCTTTGGCAATACATCAAGAAGCAGCTAAACCGGATTCGATAATTAAGGTATGGCGTTCAAAAGATAAGATAATAAATATACAAGTATTGCATGGAAAAACGGACGGTTTTATAAATATTACAATCTATAATATGCTTGCCAAACCTGTATTAGAAGTTTATAAAGGAAGTCCCTTAGGTGGAACACAGAAACCATATACATATTCAAAAGAAGCATTGGCATTATCAAATGGTCAATACTTTTGTATTCTCGAACATGATGACAGGCGATACCTTAGGAAAATTATCATCTCAGAGTAGGGGTAGTTGTGTATAATATAGAGCAATTGAGGTCAGATGTTGAATATTCTACAACATTTAAAAAGTCTTTGTCTAAAAAGATGAAAACATTTATAATTTTTGGATTGATTTATTTAGCACTTTTATTGGCGACGCTTCCTTATGATTTATATTCTCAATCTTCGGGCGGGGGGTATTCAGGTGGATTTTTGTTTAGGGAAGTAGGAGCGAGAGCATCATCGATGGGTGGGGCTTACACAGCTGTAGCTAATGAGCCTAATGCAATTTTTTATAATCCGGCAGGGTTGGGTTTATTGCCTGATTCGCCTTTGCTTGTTTCTTCTATATCGACACTTAGTTTTGGCAGGACGCATACGTCGTTAGCGTGGGGTCAGGCAATTAGTAGTAATATTGGAATGGGTTTTGGGATAAATTCAATTTTGTCTCAACAGTTTCAGGGTAGGGATATTAGAGGAGTACCTACTACAACGCTTAGGGACCATGAATATTCGATGAATTTAGGATTTGCTTATTCACTAGATTATGTTAGTATGGGTGGTGCAATGAAATTTATTAGGCAGAATTTAATAGGCATTGACGGATATTATAGCAATGGTTTTGCTTTTGATTTGGGGACTAAATTTAATGTGATGGATATGTTTACTGTTGGTGTAGCGGTACAGAATATTGGATCAATAATGCTTAATAAGAAGGGTAAAAATCTTTATGATGTGAATGAACAAATACCTTTTTCGATAAAAACTGGGATAGCTATGGAGTTTGGACTCAATGAGGAGTCATATTCTACGCGCTCGTCAATAACTGGTGAATTGGAAGAGATAAACTTGCCAGCGACTAATTATGTATTAGTAGATTTAGACTTTGTTGTCAATCAGTTTCAGGAACATCCTAATTTAGTATTGGGAGTAGAAGCTGTATTACATGAGATGTTTGCAGTTAGGGGTGGTATGTCAATTTATGGAGATGATATGGGTGAGGCTAAGTTTATGCCTATGAATTATTGGGGTGGTGGGTTTTCGATTAGACCAGATGTAGAAACAATTCCATTTAACTTTCATATAGATTATTCTATATCGAAAGAATTTTTAGCTTCGAGTGGTGTTGCACATAATTTCTCGTTAGTATTTGAATTTTAAATTGGGCTATATTTAAAAACATTTGTGTTATGATAACAATATGAATAATCTAATTTATATACTTATCATTCCTAAGATTACTTTTTTATTTGCTCCTGTAACAGATGGCAGATTGCTACTTAGTCCGTTTAAAGTTCTGTATGCGAGATAGCCAAAGCATATAGATTCTTTAGCTGAAGAGTTTATTCCGATGTCATCTAATTTTATTATTTCGGCTTTGGGTAGGAATACGCTTAATTGTTCGAGTATAAATTTATTATAGACTCCTCCTCCAGATACTATTATTTTAGAATTGTCATTGGTGAAATTTTTGATATTTTCTGCGATGGAATAAGCAGTAAAAACTGAGAGGGTGTGGACAATATCTTTTCCATCATAATTTATAAATTTATCTTTTATGGAGGAGAATAGGGTTTCACCAAATTCTTCTTTTCCAGTGCTTTTTGGTGGTTTGCGGTTAATAAAATCTAAACATGATAATTCATCAAATAATTCTTCGATTATATTTCCAGAATAGGCGATTTCTCCATCTTGGTCGTATTCGTAATCAAAATATTCGGACATAGCCAAATCAATTAGGGAGTTTCCGGGTCCACAATCAAAGGCTATTAATTCGTTTTCGGTGCAGTCTTTGGGCATAAAAGTAATATTGGAAATGCCTCCAATATTTAAGGTAATTCGGTTTTCGGAATCTGATTTCAGGAAATTGAAATCAAAAATTGGGATTAATGGGGCGCCTTCGCCACCAACTGCCATGTCTGCTTCTCTGAAATTACTTATTACTGGTTTGTCGATTAATTTGGATAGTACGGGACCGGAGCCTAATTGCAAGGTTGATTTTATTTTTAAATTGCTATTTTCTAATAATATATCTGGTTTGGGTTGGTGCCATAAAGTTTGACCGTGGATTCCTATTGCATCTATATCATCAATTAGTATTTTGGATTCGTTGAGTAATTTTAAAATTGATTGATGGTATAAGTTAGCTAAATAGAAATTTAATTGAGATAAATCTTTTAATGATACATTTCCGGCAATCATTTTTTCTATTTTAGTTTTTAGATTTTTAGGGAAATCGTATTCTTTGTAAGCTAATAAAGTTAAATTATTTGGAGAAGTGAAGTGTGAAACAGAGATGTCTATTCCGTCCATTGATGTTCCGGTCATTATACCTATTATAGTTAAGTCATTTTTAGCCAAAATTTCTAACATGGTTATAACGAAGCCTTTTTATTTTTCCAATTGAAGTAAAAATAGAGCGGGAGTCCTGTTGCTACTAAGAATAATCCAAAAACTGAATTTATTAGTTCTGTAGTTCCGTTTAAATAATTGCTAATATCACTATAAAGTGTCATTATAACAAAGATAGATGCCATTATAACGAAGATGGCTGGGACAACAGGATATCCGATGACTTTGTAGGGACGAGGAGTATCTGGCATTTTTTTTCGAAGGACGAATAAGCCATAAGCTCCTGCAGCGTAAAAAATCCAAGAGACGAATATTAACATATCGGTTAAGGTATCAAATGTGCCGCTAAATACTAATAGTGATGACCATAGGGCTTGAATTAGGAGTGAGTTTGCGGGTGTTTTAAAGCGAGAGGAATTTCCTACTTTTTGGAAGAACATATTATTTTTTGCCATTGCATAATAGACACGTGCGGAAACCATAATAGTACCGTTAGAAGTACCGAAAGTGGAGACCATAACTGCTGCTGAAACAAATGCTGCACCGAGTGTTCCCATTGCTTTTTGGGCTACGTCGGCAGCTACTAATGTGGATTTTGCCATTTCTTCTACTGGCAGTACGTATAAGAAAGCTAAGTTTATTAATACATAAACTGCAATAATAATCATTGTGCCTACGAATAGTGCTTTCGGTATGTTTATTTGAGGTTTTTTTACTTCTCCGGCAATGTATGTGATATTATTCCACCCATCATAGGACCACAATGCACCGGATAAAGAGGCTATTATAGCTGCGAATACTCCAACTTGTGCGTAGGTTGAAACTTGAGAATTGAGGGTGAAGTTTTCGATGGTTCCACCTCCGTAAGCAAAGCCAAATGCGACTAATACTAAAATAGCTAAAACTTTTGCGGAGGTAAAAAAGGCGGAAACACCACCACCGAAAATCACGCCGAAATAATTTACAGTAGAAAGAAAGATAATGGTTCCAGCTGTTAATATTTTTACACCGAAGTTGGCAAGGGGAGTTATATTTCCTATGAAAGGAATATGGAATGTAGAATTTGCGATTTCTTCGGGGGTAAAGAATATAGGTAACCTAAGAGCGTCGAAGAATTGGGAGTATTCGGCGAATACCCATGTAATAGAAGCGATTGAGCCGGATTGAATTACTGCGAGTAATGCCCAGCCGTATAAAAAAGAGGGTAATTTTCCGTACATTTTTTCAAAAAATACATATTGTCCACCGGTTTTGGTTATCATCGATGCAACTTCTGCATTAGACAAAGCACCGAATAATGTAAGGACACCCGCTAAAACCCAAACAAAAATCATTAGCTCTGGAGAGCCGAGTTGAGAAGCCATTAGAGCTGGCTTTTTGAATATACCGGAGCCAATGACAGCACCTACAACAATTGCGAGAGTAGTATAATAACCCAAGCGTGGGATTAGCTCTTCTTTATCTTTCATGTATCCTGATTTTAATACTTTTAATCTTTTTGTAATTCTTCGTTTCAAATTTACTCAAATTCTATTTTAAACTACTAATAAAGTGGAAAAATTATTTTAATTCTATTTCGTGTTTGTGTTAGTTATTTATTAATAAAAAAATAAAATATTATGAGACAATTATTCAAATCAGGTGCTAAGTGGGAAGATATTGTTGGTTATTCGAGGGCGGTACGAGTTGGTAATGTTATTGAAGTTACTGGTACTACTTCGACTGAGGGGCATGAAATAAAATTTGAAGGCGATGTATATAATCAAACAAGGTTTATAATATCAAAATTAGAGAAGGTATTGAATGAGGCGGGTGCAAGGTTGGAGGATACAGTACGCACTCGTATTTATGTTGTGAATATTGATTTGTGGGAGGAGGTTGGCAAAGCACATAAGGAGTATTTTAATGGGATAGAACCTGCGACGAGTATGATAGAAGTTTCGAGATTAATAGATGATAGGTTGTTAGTTGAGATTGAATTGACTGCTATAGTAGAGTGAGTTGTATGGTGGAGGGTATGGAATACTTTGAATTAAAGGCAATAATATTGGTTTTAATTGAGTAATTTTGCATAATTAAGTACTGTACAAATAAGAATTTGCAAATGGAAGAGAAACAACAGAAGAGTAAATCAAAATTTAGCGGAAATAAACAAAGCAAAATTAAAATTACTAAAGAAGAAGAATTATTAGAATTTTTGATAAATAAATTTCCTGAGAAGAAACGTAGGGATTTGAAATCATTATTGACAAATAAGCAGATTGCTATAAATTATCATAATATTTCTCAATATAATTATGTATTAAAGCCTGGTGATGAAATTGTAATTTCGTGGAATAAATCTAATATAAAGGATAAGACTGGCGGGATAAATATTATTTATGAAGATAATTTTATTTTGGTAGTTGAAAAAAATTCAAAATTACTTTCGGTGGCAAATGATAAAGAAAAGAAAAAGGCTGTATTTAATTTGCTTATAGAAAAATTGAGAGAAGAAAACCCTAAGAATCAGCTGTATGTAACTCATAGATTAGACAAAGGAGTTTCGGGATTAATGGTTTTTGCTAAGAATAAAGATGTTCAGACAAAGTTGGTAAATGCTTGGAAAAACCATGAAATCAAACAAAAGTTTGATGTAATTGTAGAGGGGAGATTAGAAAGAGAAAGTGGGACAATTAAATCGTATTTGAAAGAGAATGCTGCACGAGTAATGTATTCGGTAGATAGGGAAGAAGATGGTATGATAGCAATTACTCATTTTGATAGGATAAGAACTTCTAAGAATTATTCTCTTTTGGCTGTGAATTTGGAGACTAAAAGAAAAAATCAACTACGAGTTCACTTAATGGAAATGGGTTATCCAGTTGTTGGAGATAAGAAGTACGGAGCAAAGTCTAACGCTCTGGGTAGGCTTGGGGTTCATGCATCGACTTTGTCATTTACGCATCCTGACAGTAATGCTATGTTAAGCTATAATAGTGAGTTGCCTGAAAGATTTACTTCTCTTTTTAATAAATAATTAGATTATAAGTGTCAGTTAGTAAAGCAGAAATAGTAATTATATCTTTTAATTGTTTGGAACATCTTAAGAATTGTATCAAATCTATAAAAGAAACCTCTGAAATAAAAATCACAGTAGTTGATAATTGTTCGACAGATGGGACTATAGAATATTTAAAATCGGAAGATGGGGTAAATTACAGATTGAATGATTTGAATCAGGGTTATGGTGCTGCTGCAAATCAAGTATTATTAAATTCGGATTCACAATTTTATATAGTTTCAAATGCTGATGTTATTTATCAAGAAGGTGCGATAGATAGTTTGATAAAGTTGATTAGTGAGAATACGAAGATTGGGGTTTGTGGATTGCAACAGATATATCCAGATGGTAGTTGGCAGAGGTCTTATGGTGATTTGCCAAGTTATAGGTTGGCGATTAAAGATTTGCTGTTTGTTACGATTTTAGAAAGAATTATCCGTAAAAAAAATTGGCCAAATAAATTAGATGATGAAATAATCGAAGTTGAGTACATAGATGGGGCTGTGTTTTGTATTAGTAAGGTTGCAGTTGAATTGACAATGGGATTTGATAAGGATTATTTTTTTTATACGGAAGAAGCTGATTTATGTAAGAGGGTTAAAGAATTTGGCTTGAAGATAGTTTTTACTCCGCACCCGAGGGCAATTCATCTTCGTGGTGGTAGCTCTGGAGGTAATATTATTAGCAAGAGTGCAGCTGATATGTTGGTTAATAGTAAGATTTTATATTGCAAAAAACATTTGGACAGGGGAGAGAGGAATTTTTTTATTAGGGTGGAGTATTTGCATAATTTAATTATGAAGAATATTTGGGGGGTAATTTCTATGTTGAAACCAAATAGTAATGAAGTTAAGTCAAAAATAGAATACTATAAGTTGATAGTGTCATCTTGGAAAAAGGGAGTAAAAGAGATAAGATGAGCAAGGGGTATGACATAACTATAGTTTATAGGATATATCCGAAAGTATCTAAAGTACCTCCAATATTTTCAGATGATAAATATAAATTGTCGGAGTTATGTTTGAAATCATTTGCTAATTCATTGAGTGGGATTAGTGCGAAGATTTATGTGATTTTAGATGATTGCCCTAAGAGTTATGAGGATTTATTTGAGGTAAATCTATCAAGTTTTGATTATGAATTAATAAGGACAGAGGTAAGGAGTAATCAAGAAACATTTGGAATGCAATTAGATTTGTTAATTAATCAGGGAAGCTCTGAAATAGTATATTTTGCGGAAGATGATTATTTTTATTTGCCTAACGCATTTAATGAGATGCTGAGTTTTATTAAAAATGATAATGTTGATTTTATTAGTCCTTTTGACCACTTGGATTATTATACTTTGGATTTGCATAATTTTGAGACTGAAGAAGTTAAGAGTGGTAAAATATTATGGAAGGTAAGGGGTTCGACTACAATGACATTTATGACTAAAAAAAATAAGTTGATTGAGGCGAGGAAGGTATTTGAGACTTATATAAAGAAGAATGATGATGCGAGTTTATGGTTTTCTTTGTCAAAAAAACGTATGTTAAATCCTATAAAATTCATATATTACATATTAAAATATTTTCCAGGAGTAAAATTTATGATTAAGTCATGGATACATACTCCAATGCAGTTGTTGTTTGGGAAGAAATATAAATTATGGGTTCCGAGTAAAAGCCTTGCACTTCATTTGGACAATCAGACAATGGCACCGGGCATAGACTGGGACGAAGAATTTAAGAAGTATTTATAATAAATAAAGAAGTTAAAATGGCATTAATGATATTAGACTCATGTATAGTTTGCGGAAAGTGCGAATATAGATGTCCGACTGACTCAATAGATTTGGGTGATGACCATTTTGAGATTGACCCTAATACATGTGTTGAATGTGAGGGCTTTCATGATGAGCCGCAATGTCAGATGGTGTGTCCTGTGGATTGTATTGTTAGCTATATTCCAGAAAAATCATAAAAACTATTTAAAATTATAGAATAAATATATTTTTTTAGTTGGGTGGTTGATTTTCAGAAATATTTATACTAATATCAACTCTTCTTTTGTCAGCATTTATTAGATTTTCATTGACATCTACACCTTTTCCTTGGATGTTCCAAACTATGTAATCTTTAAATTGATTATAATCTTCATCTTGCATTAAAAATAGTTCTAATTCTTTTGCTGTGAAATAGGCTCTGAGTTTAGAAAGGAGTAGGTTGTCGATTGGTCTTCCGTTTTTGATATTTAGATTATATTTTTTTTCTTTGATGTTTGGACCGATGTAAGAGGATTTTTTACTCATTGGTCTTGGGTCGGCGTAGCCTGTGATATTTACATAAATTTTAGTATCGGTTTCGAAGCATAGGTTGGCTAAGTCTTTTGCATTAGAGAGCAAGAATTTTTTAGTTTCAGAAAGGATTTTTTCTATTTTTATTGCTTGCTCGTCGTAAGTTGAGTCAGGATATTGGATATAACGAGTAGTGTCAGAATGACCTAATATATTATATTGGAATTGCCTTCTAAGTTTGCTTAGGTTTTCTTTTGTATTTGGGACATAGTAGCCTGTTACAAAGAATGGTAATTTATAGTCTTCATAAGAAAAATTCATTGGTTGGTCTGGAATAATGAATTTCGAGTTGAAAACTATTGTGCTGGTATCGGAGCAAGGTGCATAAAAATCGAAATTTGCTTCAAAGTTAGTGATACAATCATTTTTATAGTCGATGGAATAATAATTATTTGGTTTGAGAATAAAAGCAAATTGTCCGGATTCATTGATTTCGGCTTGTTCTAATAAATCACCTTGTTCGTTTTTTACATTAACTATTCCGGATAAACTAACTGGTATATTTTCGTAAACTATTTCGCCTTTAATATAGACAGGACCACAGAGGTTGAAATTATAAATATCGAAATTACCGCAACCGCCGGGTCTGTTGGAAGCGAGAAAGATAGTTTTTTGGTTTACAGCTTGTCCTATTTCATCGTATTGTGAGTTTATAGGGTATAACATGAGTTGACCATCATTCCAAAAATTTCCATTTTTTTCACATTTTATTATATCAAAGTTATCTCCGTTGGAAAAACCATTAGAGGAGAAATACAGATTATAAAATGGACCTAAGCTTGGGAATTTTTCGTCGAACTCTGAATTTATGTTTAAACCTAAATTTTCTGGAACTTGCCACGAGCCATCTAAATTTCTGTATGAAATGTAAATATCTAAACCTCCATATCCGCCATTTCTGTCGGAAACAAATAAAAGGATATTGCCATTATCGGATATATATGGGTTTGATTCGAAAGATGAAGTATTGATATCGGTATCGATGCCAATTGGGTTAGACCATTTGTCATCGGCAAATTTGAAACTGTAGTATATATCTATATTTTTTGTTTTATCGTCAGATTTTGCTGCAGAAAAGTAGATTTCTGTTTTATCTGATGATTTATCATAAAAATAAGTGGGGTTTCCAATGTCGGACAAATTTGTAAAATTGAGTTTTTCGATTTCATCAAATTCGATTATATCGCCGATACCGTCTATTTCATCATTTGCAAAAAGTACGCTATTATATTCAAAATTTGTTGTGGTGTCATTAACTTTATTTACAAAATGAAGTCTATTATTGTATAGATAGGGTATAATATCATCATTTGGCGTATTTATCTCTAAGTTGCCTGTGATACGGTCTTCGACACAATTTGCATCGATTGGGAACTCTCTAGTAGAAGTGCAGGAATAGAGGGTAATCAATATGATTAATAGTTTTTTCATTTCATTTTATTAAAATTATATGTTATTTTTGTTTTTATAAATAACTATTTCTATCTTTATCGGCTTTAATGACAAATTCTGGAATTTATAATATATGAGATTAAGCAAGGCAAATATAAACCTGACGAACCTAAACCACAATTTATCTATTATCAAAAATCGTGCAAAAGAATCAAAAATTATTCCTGTAGTGAAAGCAAATGCTTATGGACACGGAATAATAGAAATTTCAAAGCATTTGAGGGAAGAAGGATTTGGTACTTTAGCGGTTGCATATCCAGATGAGGCTGTAGAATTACGAAAAAATGGCGATTATGGTAATATATTGTGTATGATACCGATTAACTTATCTGATTTTAGAGATGTTATTGAGCATGATTTTGAAGTAGCAGTGGATAATTTAGAATTATTGAAGTTATTAAATGACGCTGCTAATATAGAATCACAGATTATTAATTGTCATTTATATCTTAATACGGGAATGAATAGAAGCGGAGTAAAATATGATGTGGCATTGGATATTGTTCGAAATATTAAAAATCTAAAGTATATTAATTTAGTAGGGGTGATGTCTCATTTTGCAAATTCGGAAGATGAAGAAAGAAAATTTGCTTTGGAGCAATTATCTGAGTTTAATAAGTTTAAAGCAAGAATTGAAGAAATGGGAGAAGAGTTGCCAAATAGGATTAAGAATTTCCATTTTTGCAATAGTAATGCAATATTTAGGTTGCCGGAGGCTCATTTTTCTTCAGTGAGAGCAGGGTTGTCGATGTATGGTTTATTGGATAAAAAAGTTAATTCTGATAAATATGATTTGAAGCCTGTATTGAGTATTCGGACTAGGTTAATTACTGTGAATAGAATTAAGGAGGGAGAAACTGCTGGGTATAGTTTTAAATTTGTGGCAGAAAAGGATTGTAATATTGGGATGATACCTATGGGTTATGGTGATGGTTTTCCCACTTCCTTGTCTAATAAGATGGAATGTTTGATTAATGGGAAAAGGTATAAGATTGTGGGTTCGATTTGTATGGATTTGATGTTGATTGATTTGGGTGATGATGATATTCCTATCAATTCGTTTGTAACGATTATTGGTAAGCAGAAAGATGAGGAAATTACTGTTTATGAATTGGCAGAAAAAAGTGGTTTATTGTCTTATGAAATATCTACTATGTTAACAGATAGGTTACCTAAAAATTATGATTATTTATAATAATTAGTTCAGAAATAATAAAAAAACATTGCCAGACAAGATTTGACTTTGTCTGGCAATATAATATATATTCTATATTTTAATCTTAATCTTTTATGAATTTTTTCTTGATTGATTTTCCGTTGATGTCAATTTTTAGGAAATATACCCCTTTTGTTAGGTTTGAAACATCTATGTCTTTTTTAAGGAATTTGTTTCTAATCTCATTTTCAACTATTGTGGTGTTCCCTTTTAGGTCAATGATTGAAATATTTATATGAGAATTATACTTTAATTCATATTCGAGGCTTAGCACGTCTCCATTCACAGGATTAGGGGACAGACTAAGTTTTTTAAATAATTTATTTTCAACTGAGTTAGGGTCATAAGTTCCTTGAATTGGAAATGTATGTATCTTTCTGGAAGTTTCTATGAGAAGAGTATCGTAAAAAGTACCTTTTTCTACTGGAGTAAATTCAATAATAGCATCAATTTTATCATTAGGTTTTAAAGTATCTCCAAAGGTTGTAGAAACCAAATTAAATAAATTATTTTGCGATAATTCGTATGATTTTACTTCTGTATCTCCTTTTGAGTTATATGTAATTTCGTATTTATCTTGGTTAGGGTTATCCTTGTTGTTGAAGAAAATTATATCTTTATTTATAGTAAGTTCTTCATTTAAATTTTCGTCAAATAATATTGTAAAAGTAAGTGGAAAATTCCATGTTCTGATATCCGTTGTGATTTCTAAAATATCGTTTATTATTGTTGGTGATTTTGTGTTCATGTCAAATTTAATTTCAAAATCTGAAGGTGAATTGAGTGTATCAAGATAATTAAAATTTTCGACAGTGTTATTTCTAAAATGAACATTATCAATTGATAATTTTTTAGAATTACTGAAATTAAAATTAAGTGTAAGTGTAGTATCTCGGAATTCAAAAATCTCAAATTCATTTGAACTTAGCATATCAAGTTGTTCTGCTTTGAACTCGATAGAGTCGATAATGAAGTTACCGTAGAGGTCTGTTGCTTTGAATATCATTTTGGCATCTTTGGTAAAATCAGTAACTTCTGCATAAATATTTACATCATAATCTACTTCACCTGCCCAAATAAGTCCATTTCTTTCTGGAATATCTTCAAAATAGTCTAATTCAAAATATCTTTGATTAGAATCGTTTAAATTAAAATTTTTAAAGTTATCTTGAAATAGAACTTCTGGATAGCTGTCTAATCCAGAATCAACTTGAATTGTATCATTACGCTCGAAGTTGTTTTCTTCTAAAATTCTTATGTTTACTCTATTATGAGCAAAATCATCAATTTCTATTATAGGTGGGAAATAATCAAAGTTCACTAAGTCAAGGTTTGCACTAGAGATATTCCAAGCGTAGGAATTATAACTACCAAAACCGTATAAGAATCCACCGAACTTTGTATCACCTTTTATGTTATAATTTCCTTGATTGAAGGTTGTGCTTGCCCAATAAATATTTGTGTTAGGTATCCTATTCTTTAAAAATTTAGGGTCATAATCGCTTAAATTTGTTTCATTTATTTCAATTGAACCTAAAAGTTTTTTATTATTTTCAGAATTACTGGAATCTCCGATTGCAAGAATATTCACATAATTTTCAACGTAATCATTGCCGGATTTATTAGATGGAGTTTGGAATATTGTACTATTGACAAATTGTTCTTTAGGAGTAACTGGAAAGTACATAGGGTCATATCTACTTTCTCTACTGTCCCACCATGCAGAATATGCATATTGGCAAACAAGAATAGGTTTATTTGCTTTGAAATGGGAAAGTCCTCTTATTGATTCTTGGTATGTAGTATGATCAGCATCAACAGTATGATATTCAATCCATTCACCTGCTTTTAAATCTTTATAATAAACTTCATTAATAAATTCAAAAGTCTTTTTATCGTACCAAGTAATATTTAAGTCAGTACTATCTTCAGATGCAACAACTCTAAAATAATCACCTCTGTCTGTGCCTCTATCAAATTCGGCAGTGAAGTATTCTTTCCCCCAATTGTTAACAGGTGGAAGCATTGCCATTATATGGTCTCTTCCATTGTAAACTACTTGCTTAGGAATCATCGTGCGTTCATGACCTGATATCAAAGCTATTGGTTTATCGGCAGTTATTTCAGATCCTGACATATCAAAAATACCTCTTGTTAGTCCGTCCCCTTGAACTAAATAAGTTTCGTATTTATTTAGTTTTATGGTTTTTGTTTGTCCAATTTTCCAATTAGGGTCAGCAGTGGCGGCTTCTTCTGGTATTCCTCTTAACTTTACTTTTACTCTTGTATTATTTTCTGAAGCAATAATTAAAAAACCAGTTCTCCATGGTCGAGATTCATTAAAATCATAAAAGCTATTATGAATATATTTTTTCCCCCATGATTCCACTGGTATCGCTGTATATCCTTCTGAAGAAGCAGCTTTGCCCATTAGTACGTTTACAGAAATTGGAACGTCTGAGATGATTTCTATTCCTTTTGGTTCTGACCTTCCTATTGTCCTATTTTCCCATTCCCAGGTTGCACCGCCGTTTTTAGTAGTTAGCCTTGTTACATCTCCTTTTGTTACAGAATACTCCTTATTTAAACCAGTTAGTTCATTTATAACCCTGAATGTTCCATCGTACTCTGAGGCGACATAAATAGCTATTAAGTCTTTTGGAGCATTATCTTTTTCGTTAGCTGGGAAGCCTAAAATATAATGATAGCCTAAGGATTTTGCAGTAAGTGAACTTATTCCGTAAAGTGCAAAAATTACAATAAAAATTGCATTGAGTAAAAGTTTTTTCATTTCGATTCTCCTAAGTTATATTTTTTTTTATGAGTCTTCTTTATTTTTATAAAGACACAAGACATTTAATTAAGTCATAAACAATATTGAAAAATTATGTAGCTTTTAATTATGTAACAAGAAATAATAAGAATAGTTACAAAAAAAGGATAAATCTTGAAGGTAAATAACAAAAATTATCCTTTTTTAATTCCTAATAGCTGTTTTAAAAGAATTATTATATTATTCTTTTATGAATTTTTTCTTGATTGATTTTCCGTTGATGTCAATCTTTAGGAAATATACTCCTTTTGTTAGGTTTGAAACATCTATGTCTTTATTCAATAACTTAGCTCTAATCCCACTTTCCACTAATGTAGAATTCCCATTCAAATCAATGATAGAAATATTTACTTCTGAACTGAACAACAATTCATATTCGAGATTTAATATATTGCCGTTTACTGGGTTGGGCGATAAGTTAAATGATTTGAAATATTCAACACTATTAGTTATATATTCGATTGAGTCGAGCTGGAAATTTCCATATACATCTTTTGCTTTAAAAATTAATTTTGCATTATTTTTTTTATCTTTCACTTCTGCAAAGATATGTAAGTCTGTGTCCGTTTCGCCACGCCATTCATTGTTTAATCTAGGGGGATCATTTTCTTCTTCGGATAATTGGAAATATCCAGATTCAAATTTTGAGAAGTTTTCTTGGGAAACAACTTTTGGAAATTTATCAACTCCTGCGTCTGTTTGAACTGAGTCATCATTTTGATAGCTTGTATTGTCAATTATATTAATATCGAAACGCCCATTATTATTTTGTTTTTTGACAACTTTTGGAGGTAAATAATCAAACTCTTCTGATGTTAAATCAAGATTTGCCGAATGAATTGGCCATGCGTAACTATTATACATACCAAAACCATAAATATACCCACCAAATTTTGTATCACCTTCAATTATGTGTGGACCCTGTGCCAATCTAACAGTTGCCCAGTATAAATTTGAGCCGGGAATTCTATTTGTAATAAATTCATCCATATAAGACCTTACAGTTTTTCCATCGATGGTAATGGAGCTAAGAATTTCTTCATTTCTATAAATATCAGAAGTGTCGCCAATAGCTATGATATTTAGATAATTTTCTACATAATCATTTCCTGATTTGTTTGAAGGTGCTTGAAAAACAGTAGTATGAACAAATTGTTCTACCGATGTAAGGGGAAAATAAAATGGGTCAAATCTGGAATTTCGACTATCCCAATATGCAGAATAAGCGTATTGACAAACAAGGATTGGATTATTTGCTTTGAAATGTGAAACGCCTCTTATGGACTCTTGATAAGTAGTATAGTCGGCATCTACTGTATGGTATTCAACCCATTCGCCAGCTTCTAAGTTCTTATACAAAATTGAATTAATTTTTTCTTTAGTTTTTTTATCATACCAAGAAATATCTACATCCGTGCTGTCTTCTGATGCCACAACTCTATAATAATCACCTCTATCTGTTCCTCTATCAAGTTCAATTGTATAGTATTCTTTTCCCCAATTATCAACTGGCGGAAGCATCGCTAAGAGATTATCTCTTCCATTATAAACAATATTTTTAGGGATCATACACCTTTCATGCCCTGAAATAATAGCGATTGGTTTGTCGGCAGTAATTTCCGTACCGGACATATCAAATAAACCTCTTGTCAGTCCATCACCCTGTACCAAATAAGTCTCATATTTATTTAACTTAATTGTTTTTGTTTGACCGATTTTCCAATTTGGGTCTGCTGTTGCAGCACCTTCAGGCATACCTTTTAAATTGACATTGATGATTGTATTATCTTCAGAAGCTATTATTAAAAACTCTGTTCTCCATGGACGTGATTCATTAAAATCATAATAGCTATTATGAATATATTTTTCCCCCCAAGCTTCCACTGGTATCGCTGTATATCCTTCAGAAGTATAAGATTTGCCTATTAGTACGTTTACAGAAATTGGAACGTCTGAGATGATTTCTATCCCTTTTGGTTCAGCCTTTCCGATAGTTCTATTTTCCCAATCCCAACTTGCATCTCCATCTTTAGTTGTTAATCTTGTAACATCGCCTGCTTTAATTTCAAAAGATTTATTTAAGCCTGTAAGCCCATTTTTGAGTTGAAAAGTGCCGTTATATTCTGAAGCTACATAAATGGCAATTATATCTTTATTTGATTCTTCTTTATCGTTGGCTGGGAAGCCTAATATATAATGGTAACCTAATGGTTTTGCTGTAAGTGAACTCATTCCATAAAGTGCAAAAATTACAATAAAAATTGCATTGAGTAAAAGTTTCTTCATTTTTTTCTCCTAACTAATATTTAGTAAATTAATAATTTAATGATGCAATGTAATATTTAATAATCAAAAAAACAATGTTAAAATTGCAAATATATGATGTATTAGTACTTAATAGTTAGAATATTAGAAATTGTGTTAAAATATTATGACAAATATTTAGAAAACTGTGTAATTATTGTAACTTATTAGTAGAAAAATCAGTCTATGTAATGTAAACAATATTTAATTATAAAATAAAGAAAGGGTTTAGGAATGAAGCAAATATTTATAACAATTCTACTTGTATTTGGCTTTTCACAAAGTACATTTACTCAAGTATATACAGGAGATTTCTCCTTAAAATTTCAGAATAATGATGTAGAGAGCTCTATGGAATTTTATGTTCCAACAGATTATGACTCGACGAAGTCTTATAAATTGTTTTATGGGTGGCATGGACAGGGTATGCCTGCAATTAATATGAAAAATATAATTAAGGGGTCTTTTAGTACGATGAACAATATGATAGTAGTATGTCCTGATGTAAACAATATTATTGAAAAGTCTGGAGATTATTTGAGTAATGTTATAACTCAATCATTGGGATATGTTCATTCTCAATATAATATTGATACGACGGATAGAGTTATTACGGGATTTTCTATGGGTGGCTCTTATGCTTATCAAATAGGTTTAGGTACTGGAGATTTTTTTAAAGGAATTATTGGTTTATCTCCTGCGATTGGAAATTTGAGTCAGGATAATTGGGCAAATATTACTAATGTTAATATGGCAACAATTTTAGGAGACCAAGATTTTAATTATTCCGTTGTTGATGGGTTAATGAAGCAAATACAAAATCAAGATTGTAATTTGTTATATTTAATTAAACCAGGGGTCGAGCATTCTGACCAAAATTATTTTGGGTCGCAAGAATTTATTGATGATTATAATCAGTGTTATGATTTTGTGGTAGGAAGCACGAGTGTAAATGAGAGTACTGATGATTTCACAAATTTATATCCTAATCCAGCAAAATATGAATTGAATATTGCAAAACTGGAAAATAAAGTAATTAAATCTATTGAGATATTTAATTTGAATGGAGAAAAGGTATTTTCAGATAAGGATTATACTAATAGTAATATAAATATATCTGAGTTTGGAACTGGAACTTATGTTGTGAAACTTAGAAGCATTGAAGGGGTGGATATTCAAAAAATCATTATCGAATAAGGATTATTTAATAATAATAAATGAATAGTTATTCAACAAATTTTGATGGAAGATAATGCTCGGTTAATTAAATTAACTGGGCATTTATTTTTTATCAATTAATTAGTATTTTTATTATACCAATTTAGGAAATCGTTTATGCGGTAGTTGTTTGCATTATTATCGAGCCATGGTTTGATACCGTAATAATCGGAGCGGGAATATGCGTGGTAGAGCATAGGTTCAAAAAAATTATTTTCTTTAATTTTACTTAATAGTGGGATATGAAATTTATTTATAAACTTTTGTTTTGTAATTGAAGACTGGTCAGAATTATCTGTGGTAATAAATATATTTGACAGATATTTGAATAATTTAATGATATTGAAGAATTCAATTTTTTTTAATTCTTCTTTTGTTAAGTCGTTGTTTTCAAGTTTGATTGATTCTTTATTCATTTCCCATAGCAACTTAATAGATGAATATTCTCCTTGGTTGGAATTATCAATTACGAGTGTGTTACTTTTGATATTATCATCATTAATGAATTTATTTGGATTAACGAAAGCGTCCATTTGTTTTATAAGTTTTTTTGCTCTGCTCGAATTTGGTTCATTGATAAGGAATAGCCATGATGAGAATAATGCTTCGAACATTCTTTGCTGTGCAATGTATATTATGGTTAATTCGTAATGTGCGTGTGGTGAATACTTATTCAATTCTATTGCTTTAATTATGTTGTTCTCGGCGTTTAAGTAGTCGAGTTTTTTGGAATAGAATTGGCTTAGCCTGACGTACATCATTTCTAAAAAAGATGTTTTTGATTTTTTTGGTGGGTAATTAATTGCTTCTTTGTATAGAGTTTCAATGTCATCTTGACGATTTAGTTTGTAGAGGCATGACTCGGCTTGGTAGATGAAGTTTATACGAAAATCTGAATTAAAATTCATTCCGAGTTCTGCATAATCGAATGCAGTTTCATAATCTCCCAATTCATAATGCGTTTTAGAAAGTTGATAAATTACGGATACGTTATTAGGATGAACATCTAATATTTTATTAAAAAGTATTATTGATTCTTTATACTTTTTTTGTTGATTTAGTTTTTCACCTTGGGCTATCAAGTTAATTTCTTCTTGAGTTTGCGGAGGTACGCTTTTATCTCCAATAGGGAAAGTATTGAAGCTACAAGAATAAACTACAAGAGAAAGAAATATAATTAAAATTAAACGATTGTTCATATTATTTTGTTGAGGATAGTTCGTCATACATTAAAAATTCAATTCTTCTGTTTTTAGCTTTGTCTTTAGAAGTTAGATTGTCAGTAACTGGGCGTTCAGACCCGAAACCTTTCGCAACTAATCGTTTTTCTTTTATACCATTTTGAATTAGGTAATCTCGGACTGTTTTTGCTCTTGCTAAGGATAATGATTTATTGAATGATGGTTCACCATCACCGTCGGTATGACCATGTATTTCAATTTTGTTTTTATTTTTGATTAGCCATTGAGCGATGTCGTCTAATACTAATTCGGATTCGATTAAAATTTCAGCACTATTCTTTTGGAAGAAAATACCACGAGGTACGAAGATATTATTTGCTTCGAATCCATTGATTTCTTTTACTAAAAATATAGTGTCTTGAGCTAATTTTCTAACAATAGTATCTCTAACTATTTTTTCGGTGAATATTGGTTCATTTTGTGGGCAACCTTTAAAGCGATATAGTCCGAAAACAGCGGGACATTTATCTTCTGAGTCATTATAGCCATCGTCATCACTATCTTTGTTAAGTAAATTAGTGCCTGCTTGTGTTTCTGCGAAGTCATCAAGTCCATCATTATCTGTATCCTTTTTAAGTGGGTTAGATTTGTAGAGGAAAACTTCGCTATAATCATTTAATCCATCGTCGTCGGTATCTGGGTTGTTTATATCAGTTTTAAATACTAATTCTTGACCGTCTGTTAGTCCGTCGTCATCAGTATCTTTTTTTGTAGGGTCGCATTTGTAATATTGTACTTCTTGGATGTCTGTTATACCATCTCCATCACTATCAATACTGTATGGATTAGTTCCATTTGCAAATTCATCTTCATTTGGAATGCCATCGCCATCGAAATCTGTGTCGTAGAATAAATAATAAGAAACTTTTAATCCATAATCAAAATAATAATCATTTTCTGTATTTTCTCCGTATGGTGTGTGTGCAAAGCCGTCTAAAATATCGTTGTTTAAAAACTTGAAAGAGGTATGAATTCCTACTGTTAGGTCTCTGCTTAAATGGTAGTCCGCACCAAAGCCGGCGAACCAATGATAGTCAAATTCGTCTTGGTCTTTTATATCTTTATATAATAGTCTTTGTCCAATTTCATCGCGAGGAGCGTTTTCAATGTCTTCATTTTCAAAATGTAGGATACCCCAACCACCTTGGAAATAAATATTTAATTGTGAATTTGGAAATAAATTAACGAAGGTCATCAAACTGAAATTAGAAATATCTGTATCTTTTTTGATATTTCTTTCCCGGGCATTCTCATAGTATTGTTCAGGGAATTGCTCGTAATAGAATTTTGAAAATCTATCTTTAAATTCTCTGATATAAGACAAACTACCTGCGGTATATCTGGCACCGAAGCCTATGAATGGAAGGAATGGTAAGTTATATTTGGTTTGAATGCCGAATTCTGAGCCGGTATTATTATCGAACTCTCCGAAATAGGAGTTTAGACTACCGAGAAGGCTAACTTCTAATCTACCATTTGGATACACATGGGTTCTTTTTATTGAACCTAATAACGGATTAATATCTTCCTGTTTGTTTTGGATTTCCTCTGCGTTTAAGCTATTAATTGCAAACAATAGAGAAATAGCAAATAATATCTTTTTCATGGCTAAGACCTGATTTTTGTTTTATACTGCATTGGACATTACCCAAATATTGTGCCAAGTAAAATGAAATCTTTTTAATCTATTGAATTAAATAAAAATAGAGGATATTTTTAAAAAATACTATTTAGTCTGTAATTATATTTTAATAATAATTATTAATTATTTAGTTGAAATAATATTTTTCATAAAAATAAATTAAATTTTATTTTTAGAAATGAAGTTTATATTTTTGAATAAGTAAAGAAATAAAAAGGAAATTAAATGTCTTCGAACCATCCACTTTGGATTCCTACTGATACGAATATAGAAAATTCAAATATGAATAAGTATTTGAAATATATTAATAAAACTTATGAATTAAGTTTGAAAGATTATGATGAATTATATGAATGGTCTATTTCAAATTATGAAGAGTTTTGGAAAACAATGTGGGATTACTCTGGTCTCAAATATTCTAAGAAATATGATAGTATAACTAAAGAAAGAGAATCTAAAGACTTTAATATTCCGAGACCTAATTGGTTTGTTGGAGCAAAATTAAATTTTGCAGAAAATTTGCTTAAATTTAGAGATGATAGGAGGGCTATCACTTTTTGGACTGAGGGTAAAGAACCGGAGTATATAAGTTATAAAGAATTGTATGGAATGGTTGCGAGATGTAGTCTTGCACTTAAGAACTCTGGGATAAAAAAAGGGGATAGGGTGGCTGGATATATTTCAAATTGTCCAGAAGCTATTATTGCTATGTTAGCTACTACTAGTTTGGGAGCTATATGGAGCTCGAGTTCGCCTGACTTTGGTTTTAATGGAGTTATGGATAGATTTGGACAGATAAAGCCAAAGATATTAGTTGCTTCGAATGGGTATAATTATGGGGGTAAGGAATTTTCTAATGTAGATAAAGTAAATAAGATAGAAGAAAGTATCGATTCAATTGAAAAGGTAGTTTTAATTAATCAAATAGAAGATAAGTCTGAGTTAGCTAACACAAAGTTCATCTATTGGGATGAGTTTAATGATAATTCTGCGAAAAATATTGAGTTTGAGCAAGTTGATTTTGACCATCCTGTTTATATAATGTATTCGTCAGGTACGACTGGCACACCTAAGTGTATAGTTCATGGGGTTGGCGGGACATTATTGCAACATTATAAAGAATTGGCATTGCATACGGACTTGACGAGAGATGACAATATTTCATATTTTACAACTTGTGGTTGGATGATGTGGAATTGGTTAGTTAGCTCGCTGCAAATTGGGGCAAATGTTTTCTTATTTGATGGTTCTCCGGGGTACCCAAATATGAATAGACTTTGGGACGCTGTTGAACAAGAGAGTTTAACAGTGTTTGGGACATCGCCTAAATTTTTAACAACATCTCAAAAGTCTAAAATAGTTCCGAGGGAATCGCATGATTTAAGTTCTTTAAAGTCAATATTATCGACTGGAAGTCCTTTGAGCAATGAAAATTTTGAATATGTTTATAAGGATGTTAAGAAAGATATAAGATTAAGTTCGATAACTGGAGGGACTGATATTATTTCTTGTTTTGCTCTTGGCAACCCGATGTTACCTGTTTACAGTGAAGAGCTACAGTGTAGAGGTTTGGGAATGGCTGTTGAGTCATGGGACGAAAATAAGAATTCGTTGTTAGAGGAGCAGGGCGAGATGGTTTGTACAATGCCATTTCCTTCGATGCCAATATATTTTTGGAATGATGAGGAAGATGAGAAATACTATTCGGCATATTTTGATTATTTTGAGGGGATATGGCGACATGGAGATTTTATAAAAATCACCAAGAATGGTGGAATGATTGTGCTTGGCCGTTCTGATGCAACGCTTAACCCAGGTGGTATAAGAATAGGAACAGCGGAAATTTATAGAACGGTAGAGGCTATGGAGGAGATAAAGGATTCGATAGTTGTGGGGCAGAAGTATGATGATGACGTTAGGGTGATTTTATTTGTAGTATTGCAAGAGGGGTATGAATTGGATAAGGGGTTGAAAAAGAAGATAAAAGACAATATAAAAAGAGAGGCAACTCCAAGACATGTACCCAAGAAAATAAAAGCAATAACAGAAGTTCCTATAACAATAAGTGGAAAAAAAGTAGAATTAGCAGTAACAAGGATTCTAAATAAGGAGAAAGTAACTAATAAATCAGCACTTGCAAACCCAGAGAGTTTAGAACAATTTCATAAAATAGAATTATAAAGAATAAAAGCCAGAATAAAGAAATAGCAACGAAAAGACAAAAATACAGAGGTCGCAAAATATAAGAAAAAATATTTAGAATTAAAAATTATTTGTTTTTTTTGTTGTTTCTACTTGTATATTTAATTATATTTGTAGTAAATAAAAATATAAGGTTTAAATTCTTTGAATAATCGTTGGACATTTAAAAAGCCAAAATATGAAGAAACTGCACAATATCTAAAAAATAAAATAAAAATCCCAGAATCATTAGCAATGGTACTTGCCAATAGAGGGATAGAGAATGAGACGCAAGCAAAAAAGTTTTTTAACCCGTCTCTTAAAGACTTGCACGACCCATTTATAATGTTGAATATGCAAAAGGCAGTCGATAGAATTCTCTTAGCTCGTGAAGAAGGCCAAAGTATATGGGTTCATGGGGATTATGACGTAGATGGTACATCTAGCACTGCTCTTGCCGTGTTGTTTCTTAGAGAAATAGGCTTAAAAGTACACTATTTTATACCCGATAGGTTTATAGATGGTTTTGGCTTGTCGAATAAAAGTGTAGATTTGGCAAAAGAAAAAAATTGCTCAATAATGATTTCTGTAGATGTCGGGATGACGGCTATAGAACCTTTGAGGTATGCAAAAGAGCAGGGGTTAGACACAATAGTTTGCGACCATCATCAGCCTGCAGACGAGATGCCTGATACATTCGCATTGCTTAACCCAGTTCAAGAGGATTGCCCATATCCTTTCAAAAGTTTAGCTGCTTGTGGTGTTGTGTTTAAGTTAATCCAAGCTATTAATAAACAACTCAATCGTGAAGAAGAGTCTTATAAATATTTAGATTTTGTTGCTCTGGCATCAGCTGCGGATATGGTATCGCTTGTTGATGAAAATAGGGCTATGGTTAAGTATGGGATTGACCTAATAAATAATAATCCGAGACCTGGTTTTAAAGGTTTGATTCATTGTACTCGGCTTGATTTTGGTTCGATAACGGCTTCGAACTCTGTATTTGCAATTGCACCTATTATTAATGCTGCGGGGAGAATGGGGGCAGCTATGCGTTCAGTAGAGATGATGATTTCAAAAGAGGAAGTCTCTGCTTTTCAAATTGCACAGCAGCTTGAAGATGAAAATAGGAAAAGACGAATTTTTGATTTGCAAACTTTTGAAGATGCAATTCCATTGGCAGAAGAGCAGCTTGCGATGGGCAAAAAAGCATTAGTGCTGCATAAGGCTGACTGGCATTTAGGAGTAATTGGGATTGTTGCATCTCGATTAGTTGATAAGTTTCATGTGCCTACATTTCTCATGACATCTATTGATGGCATGGCAAAGGGTTCAGCACGTTCTGCGAATCATTTTGATGTTTATAATGCTTTGAAAGCGGCATCACCATTATTGGTAGAATATGGTGGGCATAAGCATGCTGCTGGGCTTACAATAGCGGATAGTGATTTGGAAGAATTTAAAGAAATCATTGATAAAATTGCAAATGGGGAAATTTCAAATGAGATGTTAGTTCCTGAAATTCAGATTGATGCTAAGTTGGATTTGTCGGATTTATCTCCTAAATTTCTTAAGCGGTTGTCTCAATTTTCGCCTTATGGTTTTGATAATTATAAGCCAGTGTTTTATACTGAAGGAGTTAAATCATCAAATGGTATAAAGATAGTAGGGCATAATAATTTAAAATTTAGAGCTTTGCACAATAATTTTGTTATTGATGCAATTGGTTATGGACTTGCCGATAAATATAAAATTTGTGCTTCTGGTAAGCCTTTTTCTATTGTCTATCATATTGAAATTAATTCCCAATATAGCTCGAATTTGCCTCAACTTTATATAAAGGATATAAGAGAGGAATAAAAATTGGAGAATAACACTGAAATAGATGATACTCTCCTTGAAATACAAAACATTGACAATATTGATTTGCCAATCAAAGAAAAATTTGAACTTTTATCTGAATTGTTGGTTGAAAAAATAAATTTATTTCTGCTGCCTGAAAAAAAATATTTTGCTAATACTTATGCTAAATTAATTCATATTTACGAATTATTAGATTTCCCGAATGATTATCAAAAAAGCTTAAACCGACTATACTTTTATATTAAAAGAGAAGATAAGCCTACTCAAAATTTCTTCCAGGCTTATAAATTTTTAGTTTATGAGCTTGTAGGTAAAATGTTTAGCCATTCATATACGGCTGGCGAAAATATTGAATTATTTGGGATTGAAAAGGATAAATCAATTGTTAAGGACTCAGACTATTTATCATTAAAGGTGTTTTTTGGTAAATGGTTGAAAGTTAATGAGTTTTCTGCATTTGACTCGGAACTTAATAATTATAGTGTGGAGGTAAAAGATAAAGAGAAGTTTTCGATTAATTTGTTTACGAAAAATTCTTATTTGAATTTGATTGACTTTGAATTGGTTGGGGACAATAAGTTAGTATCAAATAAAAATTCTTTAATTGTTTTAGAACCTGATAATTTGATAAGTGTTACTGATATTGCTACTTGTTTTCAGACGAGTGGTATTAGTCCGCTTCTTTATATAGTTGGTAGGCTTACGGCTTTTGAGACTGGTTATAAATTGATTTTGGGTAATTTGGTAAACTCTGTTTTTGATGATTTGATTACTGGCAAAACTGAAGATTTTGATGAGATATTTTCAAATTCTCTAAAACACAAAGTGCTTAGTTTATTTTCGCTTTCAATCAATGAAAGGTCGAGTGCGAAAACTATAAAGTACGAATTGATGAAGCATTATGATAATCTAATTGAAATAATTGGTGAAATGAATATGGAACTGCCAAGTATCGAACCGAGTTTTATATCAATAGAACATGGAATGCAGGGGCGTTTAGATTTGCTTTTGGAATATAAATCAGATGAGAAAAGAAAAGAGATAGTAGAATTGAAGTCAGGAAATTCGCCCAATATAAATTACTTTGTACACGAGGAGGGCAAGCGGTATAAGACTGGTATTTGGTATAACCACATTGCACAGGCTAATGCTTATAATATGCTTTTAGATGCTAATTATGATGGAAGGAAAGGGGACTCATCTTTGCTTTACTCTAATACTAAAACTCAACCGTTAAGAAATGTTGTAAATATAATAGATACTAAGCGGAAAATTATTAATACAAGAAATGAAATTGTACATATTGAGAATTGTTTAGCAGAAAATGATTATTCTGCTTTAAATAATCTTTATAAGATTGACACTGTATTGCCGGATTTTATTCAAAAAAAAATATCAAAAATTAAGGCAAATATTGATAGTTTGAATCCAATTAAGAAGAAGTATTTTTCTACATATTTATCTTTTCAATTTAGGGAAATATTGTCGGCAAAAGTCGGCGTGTATTCGAGTAATTCTGAAAGAAGTTTTTCTGGTGTTTGGAATAATGAGGCAAAATCAAAGTTTATTTCGATTAAGAACATTAATATTGAGTTGTCTGATTTGTCGAATATGTATTTATATTTGGAAATCGAACTAAGTGTTAATCATAATTTTAGAATTGGGGACATGGTGGTATTGTCTCAGGATAATAGCTCGAAAAATTTCTTTTCTGGGCAATTATTTAAAGGTGTAATTAAGCAAATTACGAAATCATTTATGATATTGAGTTTGCGTAATAAGATGTTGGATATAAATGTATTTAATAAAAGAGATAATTGGAGGGTCTTTCAGGATTCGGCGGATTCGTTGATGTATTCTAATCTACCTTTTATATTGGGCTTCCTAAATAGTCGATTAGCAAATTTAATTGTAGAAAATGAAAAGCCTAAGTTTGATTTGAAAAAATATAATAATACTAATTTGAATAAGTATCAAATAGAAGTAGTCGAGAAGGCAATTTCATTAAAGGATTATTTTTTAATTGTTGGACCACCAGGAACTGGAAAAACTTCTTATGTGCTTAGGAGTATTGTAGAATATTATTTTACTCAGACCTCTGAAACTATATTGATAGCGGCTTATACAAATAGGGCTGTTGATGAGATTTGTAGTGCTTTGAAAAAATCGGAAGTGGGTACTAATTTTCTTAGATTGGGCTCAAAGGAATCTACTGTTCATAGTGATGTATTGATTTCTGCATTATGCGAAATTCAAGAACTAAAACAGGTTAGGAAACGATTAGAAAAAACAAAAATAATTGTTGCTACGGTTAGTAGTTTGGTAAAAAATATTGAAATATTTGAGATTAAAAATTTTGATACTTTGATTTTAGATGAAGCGTCGCAAATACCTGAATTAGATTCGATTGCGGTTATTTCTAAAGCTAAAAAGTTTATAATGATTGGGGATGAAAGGCAATTGCCTGCTATTTATAGTCAGAAAGATGAGTATTTTAAAGTTGATGATGAGCTGTTGAATAGTGTTGGTATAAATGATTTGTCTCAGTCATTATTTTCGAGATTAAAAGAAAAATTGATTAATCAAAAGGGGGAGTATGCTATTGGTAAGCTCAAAAAGCAAGCTAGAATGCACAGCGAAATTATGGATTTGTCTAATAAGTTATTTTATAAAGGGGAATTAGAAATTTTTGATAAGTCGAAACAAAATAGTGATTTTCATTTACCACACAAGTCATCGTCTAAACTTGAAGAAATAGTTAAAAAACATAGGATTATTTTTATAAATACTCCCGTTTGTGGGTATAATAAATATAATGCTGATGAAGTGAATTTATGTCAAAAAATAACAAAATATTTGATTTCGAATTATATAAATGAAGGTGAGAATGATTCGATGGATATTTTGAATAATAAGATTGGTATAATTAGCCCTTTTAGGCTCCAATGTTCAGAATTAAAAAATGCGATAAATAATGAGCATGTAAGTATAGACACAGTAGAGCGTTATCAAGGTTCGGAGCGTGAACATATTATAATATCGCTTAGTGTGAACAATGAAAGACAATTAGAAAATATACAGTCATTGGCATTAATCGAAGATGAAATGGTGGATAGGAAACTAAACGTGGCAATAAGCAGAGCCAAGGAGCAGTTAATAATTTTAGGGAATAAAGATGTACTTGAAAAGTCTTCTTTATACTCAAAATTGATTAAGTTAGTTGAAGATGGGGGAGGGTATTATGATTATGATGAAATATTTGTTTAAAACTATTTTTTAATTAAATAAAATAATTCTTGGTAAAATCGTTTTTTTTTTTACGTTGCTAGAGTTGTTAATCACAGTTTTCATTTAATTAAACAACAACTCCATAGTTAAGTTGGAATTTGTGATTTGGAGATTTTATTTTAATAACTATTAAAGGAAATATTTTTATGAAAAAAATAATGGTTTTTTAATAGTACAAATAAACAAAGAGTCGAGTCATTTTTTTTAAAAACAACAATTTTTAATTTAGATAGATTAAACCAGAAAACCAAATTTTCAAAGTATATTATTTCTGATGTATCTGGAGAAATAATAAGCGAAGGTATTTTAGAAAATAATGAGCTTAATTTAGTTAATATAAATAGTAAATTAGTATTTATATATTTATATAACGAAACCGAAAATAAAACTATTAAGATTATTAAATAATATAGAATTATGGGACACTAAGCCCATAAAAAGGTCTAGTGTCTTTTTTTAACTTTTTAAAGGATTAAAATGAAAACATTAATTGTTTTATTGTTTATATTACTTAGTTTGAACTCAAATGCTGAGTGGAAGCCAATAACTAAACATCTAAAATCGATGTCAATTTATGACATTGAGAGGATAGGCAATGACGAATTTCTAACTGTTGGTGAGTATGGAGTAGTTTATAGAATAAAAAGTGAAGAAATAACCTTAATCAGAGGTAGTTTAGATTTTAATCATTTAAATGCAATTAAGTTTATTAATCCTGAACTAATTGTAGCTGTAGGAGATAAGGGAACAGTTTTGAGTTCAAGTGATAAAGGAGAAAACTGGACAAAAATAAACGATGTGCCGAAAGAAAACTATATAGGGATTGAAATATTTAATTCTAAGATTTTAATGTATTCGCATAATAAAATATACATTTTTGAAGGGAATTTGAATTCTTATACGGAATTTGAAATAGGATATGATTTTTTTAACAAAATGCTTGTTTCTGATAAATATTTATTTATTACAGGAGAAAATGGATTATTATTAAGAGTAAATAAAGATAATAATAATATTAAAAAAATTGATTTAGATACAGATAGCAATGTAACTGTAATAAAACAAAAAGATAATAGGATTATTGCTTTTGTTGAGAGAAAAGGAATATTCAAATCTGATGATTCGTTTGATACATTCGAATTGATTGAAAATGAACTTGATGCACTTTATTCAATGCAAGATTTGATTTGGTTGGATAATGATAGAATATTAGCTGTAGGTGACCCTTTTGATGGCAGTTTACGTCATCTATATTCTGAAGATTTTGGTAAAAACTGGCTTATCAATAAATATCCATTTGTAATGGGAAATAAATTTTACCAAGGAGATTCTACTTCGCTTTTAGTTGGCTCAGTTGGTCGGATTGTAAAAATCAATAATAAGGATACAATAAATGAAGAAAATTTTGATGGTTTTTTAGATTTAATTCATACAGGTTATAAAGATTTTGGAGTTAGAAAAATATATTATAATGATAATAAAATTACAGCATTAGGAGATAGAGTATATGAAACAGTACTAAGCGATATTGATTGGAAAGCAAAATCTGATAGATACTTATTTGACCATTATTTTCGTTCTAATAATAAAGATTATTATGTAAAAGAAGCTATGGATATTAGAGAGGGAAGACCTTATTATACTTATCATATATTAAGTGGCGAGAATCAAAATATTGATACGGTTCAGGCTTTTGAAGAATCGTTGACCAGAAGAGATAAAATGATAGCCAATGAAAACTTTGTGATTTTATATGGTTCAGGAACTACATTTTTGATAAAATATGAAAATGAAGAATTATTTACAGAATTTGAAATGGAATATCATCCTAGAAACATGGTTTATGAAGATGGAATATTATATGCTATTGCTTATATTGATAATAAACATAAATATATTTATTCTAATGATATGGGTAAGTCTTGGGTAATTACTGACGTAGAGTTTCCAAACTCTTATAGTTTAATAGATATAGATAATAATAAAACTTATATTCTAACTTCTGAATCAATTAATGCTTTTGAAAATAATAATACAATAATAGAAGTAGATGGCAAAAATATTAAGGATATATATGAATTTAAAAGTTTATTGTCACCAGGCAAATTTCAAGTAGATAACGGCAGGTTTGTAATTATAAAAAGAGATGAAGAATTATTAATATCAGATAAAAATGGCAAAAATTGGAAAACTGAGATTGTTGGTGAAAATAAAGGATTGTATGAAAGTTATGTTAATGAGGATTTTATATTAGTTAGCGACAACAAAGAAATATATTATAAAAGGATTGATGAGATAATTAATTCAGTTCAAGAAACAAAGTTGTCTAATTCAGTTATTTACCCCAATCCATGTAAAGATGAATTAAATATTAGCTTTGAAAATAATTATCTTGGTAAGATTGAAATTGAATTATATGATTTTCTAGGTAAAAAACTAGATAGTTATTCAGATTTGAAGAATAGTAATAATTTTATGAAAAATATTGATATTACAGGTCTTAATCAAGGGAATTATTATTTGATAATTAGACTCGATGTTGAAGAAATAGTAAATAATTTTAAAGTAATAAAATAATTAAATAGAATGTTAATCTGATGCAAATTGTCTGCGATATTCTTTTACATATCCGAGGTAATTGTCTGCATTTTTTGAAACTCTTTCTATTTCTTCGGGGGTTAAATCTCTTATGACTTTTGCAGGGACACCGGCTACTAATGTGCCTTCTGGGACTTCCCAGCCTTCTCGGACTACGGAACCGGCACCTACGAGTGTGTGAGAGTTTACTACTGCGTTGTCGAGAACTTTAGCACCAATGCCAATTAGACATTTGTCTTTGACGGTGCAGCCGTGTAGGACAACGGAGTGGGCTATACTTACGTTATCTCCTATGTTGAGTGGGAATCTATCGTTTGTAACGTGTAGCATAGACATATCTTGAATGTTGGTATTGTTGCCAATTTTGATATAGTGTACATCGCCTCTGATAACTGAATTATACCATACTGACACATTTTCGCCGAGTACTACATCGCCGATTATTCTAACGCCTTCGCAGATAAATGATGACTTGGGAATAGTGGGCAAAATGCCGTTGTATGAAATAATACTTCCGTTGTTTCCTGATTCTTTTTTCATCTTCATTTTAATAATATTTTTTTATTTTTGAATATACTTCTTATGCAAATTAATTAAAAAAAAATATTGTGTTCAATATTTTGAATTTTTTGCCGTATATTACTACTATTCAAAGTATATGAAATTAGAATTTTTAAGAATATGGCTGAAGAACAAAAAGTAGAAAGTACAGACAATCCTGAGAAACAGGGAAATGAAAGTACAGACAAATCAGTAAATTATCAAGCAATTGATGATAATGATACTCAACAGTCCGACGAAAATACAAAAGAAAGTAGCGACGCTACTTCGGGGTCTTCTGGGGACACTGCCAATAATGAGGGCGATAAAAAAGCAGAGGACAGCAAGTCTGATAAAGAGTCAACTGAAAAAGATGAAGAGACTCAAAGGGCATTAGAAGAAAGTCAAAAAATTCATGACCAAGAAATAGCTGACCCATTAGATGCTTATAAGGTATTGGTTATTGATGATGACCGTTGGATGCAGAGGATATTTTCGCAATATTTGAAAACTTGGGGTATGACTCATTTGGCGGCTCCGGATTCGTTTAAAGGATTAGAGTTAGCTTTAGAGGAAAAACCTCTGATGATATTTTTAGATATTGTAATGCCAGATGTAACGGGAGATATAACAATCAAGTTCTTAAAACACATGGAATTAACTAAGGATATTCCTGTAGTTATTATTTCTGGAAATTTGAATAAAGAAGTTTTAAAAAATACATATAAAGATGGGGCTCAAGGGTTTATAACTAAGCCGTTTACAAAAGAAGTTCTTCAAGAAAAAATATCAACTTCGATAGACAAGAAGATAATACGAAGAATGATAAAAGACGGATTGATAGCACCATCAGTAGCAACAAAAAAATATTTAGCAGTTTAAAAAATTTATAAAAAAGTATAAAAAATGATAAAAAGTATGACTGGCTTTAGCAAGGCTGAAGCGAGAAAAGACGGTATTGGAATCAATGTTGAGTTTAAAAGCTTAAATGGTAGAAATTTAGATATTAATTGTAAGATGCCGAGAGCAATTTCAGAAAAAGAATTGGAAGTAAGGAATTTTGTAAGAAAAAATCTTTCGAGAGGTACAATAACAATTTATATCAATTTAGAGCAAGATGAGACAAAATCACCTTTTGGATTTGACCATGAGGCAGCATCGGTAACTCATCAAGCTTTGGTTGATCTTAGGAAGCATCTAAAAGTTAAAGATGCAGTGAAAATGGAAAATGTTCTACAATTTCAAGAACATTTTATTAAAACTGACACTGAGCAGGATACGGAATTGATATGGCAGTTGACCAAAGATGCCTTAACTGATGCTATCAAGCAGTTAAATAATATGAGGAAGAAAGAAGGTGCTTTGATTTCAAGGGATGTTCAAAAGCGTATGGGCAATATACATGATTTGGTACAAGAAATTGAAAAAATTGGAACTGAGCAAATACCGGAAACCAGAGAAAAATACAAAGAGAAAATTGCGAAATTATTCGAAAACGATGAAATAGACGAATCACGTCTGCAAACAGAAATTGTATTGTTATCCGATAAATTAGACATTTCGGAAGAATGCGTTAGGCTTTCCGCTCATATCAAGCAATTTAATGATACTGTGAAAGAAAATGAAGCTATTGGTAGAAAATTAACATTTTTATGCCAAGAGATGAATAGAGAAATCAATACTATTGCATCGAAATGTAATAATTCACGGATATCTCATTTGGCAGTAATATTTAAGGAAGAATTGGAAAGAGTAAGAGAGCAAGCCCAAAATATTGAGTAATGCGAATACTTTATTTTATATTGACTTCACTTATCGTTGCTTCTTGTTATTCTTTTACAGGTGGTTCTGTACCGAAACATATTAAGACTTTGTATATACTACCAGTTGAAGACAATTCAGGCTTAGGTAACCCATTGTATAGAGAAGAGCTTAATCAGGAAATTACTGATGTTTTTAATAGTGATAATTCCTTTTTGCTTTCAAATAGTTCTGGCGATGCTGAGCTTAAAATTGTGATTTCATCTATCAGAGAGAGTGCGATTAATTTGCAGGCAGGTCAGATAGAGAAAGAAAGAAAAATCGTTATGACATGTAGCGTTGTATATTATGACCAAGTAAAACAAAAAGAAATTCTAAAAAAGAATTTTACTAATGAGCAGACCTATGATGTTAGTAATGCTCAAGCAAATAGGGACGAAGCTTTGTTGAAGGCTGTTGAGCAAATAAGTGAAGATATTTTACTTGCTGTTGTTTCGGGCTGGTAGGTTTAGCTTTATAAATTAATATTATTAAGAAATATTTTTATTAATCTCATGGATATAATTTTACTGGTAATTTATATATTTTCATTATCAGTATTATTTCTGTTTGCTTCTCATTATTTGTTTATTATTTTTTTCTATTTCAAAACAAAAGATAAATTCAGTTTAGAGAATAATCAAGTTTCTTTGAATAATGAAGAGTATCCATTTGTTACTGTTCAATTGCCTATTTATAATGAGAAGTATGTTGTAGAAAGAATATTGGATAGTGTTATTAATTTCGAATATCCGAAAGATAGGTTTGAAATACAGGTTTTAGATGATTCGACAGATGAAACTAAACTAATTGTTGAGGGATTGGTAAGGCATTATAAAAGTATTGGTTATAATATTAAGCATATTAGAAGGAAAGAAAGAGTAGGATTTAAGGCTGGTGCTTTGAAAAATGGGTTGGCAATGGCTAATGGTGAATATATAGCAATATTTGATGCAGATTTCAAACCTAATAAGTCTTTTTTAAAGACTACTTTGCCATATTTTGCAGATGAAAAAATTGGTATGGTACAAACACGGTGGGAACATTTAAATAGGAATGAATCTTGGATAACCAAAGCTCAGGCTATTGCATTAGATGCTCACTTCACTTTGGAACAATTGGTGAGAAACAGAGCAGGCTTTTTTATGAATTTTAATGGTACAGCTGGGATTTGGCGAAAGGAATGTATAATTGATGCTGGGAATTGGCAATTTGATACTTTAACAGAAGATTTTGATTTGAGTTATAGGGCTCAGATTAAAGGTTGGAAATTTCGATATTTGAATGATTATGTTTCTCCGGCTGAGTTACCTTCAAATATTAACGCTTTAAAAATTCAACAGTTTAGATGGGGGAAAGGTGCAGTTGAAACTTGTATAAAGTTGATGCCGACAATTCTTAAATCTGATTTTGGATTATTGATAAAGTTAGAGAGTATATTTCATTTGACATCATATTTAGTTTTTCCATTTATGCTATTAGTGGCATTGCTTAATATTCCGATATTATTAATAAAGATTAATGCTAATTTCGAGTATGTATTTAATTATTTATCTGTTTTTTTAATAGCCTCTATTTCTACAACTATATTTTATGGATTGTCTCAAAAGATATTACATGAAGATTGGAAGGAGAAGATGATGGAATTTCCTTATTTTTTATTAAGTTCTATGGGTCTTGCAGTAAATAATACTAAGGCTGTATTTGAGGCAATAATAGGAAAGAGAACAGAATTTATAAGAACGCCAAAGCAGGGAAACCAGTCAAAGTGGAAGAATGATTATCTCCTGAAATATAATAGAAAAAATAGTCAAATAAAAAATATTATTATGAATTACATGCTACATTTGGAATTAGTTTTATTTTTATATTTTGTTTTAGCGTTGATATTTTCAATCCGTTACCAATTATTTATGGATTTATTTTTTCAATTGATGTTGCTTGCGAGTTATGGGCTAATATGGTTATACAGTATAAAACCAAATTTCAAGATATGGAAGACTAATTAACTTTCTATTAGGTCTAAAAATTCACGTAATATAACTGCGGTTGCTCCCCAAAGCGGCATTGAGTTATGAATATTCCAGAAGGGAACTTCTGCGTTGTAGCCTCCCAAATTCCAAACTTCTTCTTTTAAATTTCTTTCGCCGATAAAACTTTCTAATGGTTCAAACCAAGCTTCTTCGACCTCGTCTGGGTTTAGTTTTAACTGGTGAGATTGCTCCGTATAAGCTAAAAATGGGAGAATTGCTGCATTAGAATGAGGTACAAATAGTTGTGATATACTTCCAATTATATTAGTTTCTTTGATGATAATTCCAGTTTCTTCATGAGTTTCTCTGATAGCTGCTTGGATAGGGGTTTCGCCGTCGTCTATTTTGCCACCTGGGAATGATATTTGCCCACTGTGAGTTCGCAATTTGGAAGAGCGAAGTGTAAGTAATATTTGTGGAGTGCTACCAGTAGGTGGTTTATTTATAAGAAGCATAACAGCACTAGAGCGAGCTGTTACTGGCACTTTTACAGGTCGGAATGGTACTCCATTTCTTTTGGGAGTCATTTTCTCATGTGATAAATTTCCGGGTAAATCTTCCTTTAATCTTTGGTTTAGTTTTTCTATATTGAGTAATGGATTCATAAAGAATTAAGAATAAATAAAATAAAGTAATTAAAATAAAAACAGTATGTATGATAGTAACGAATTTAGTGGAAAAGTATTAGAAATTGTTAAACAAATTCCGAAAGGTAAAGTTACAACTTACGGACAAATTGCCGAAAAAGCAGGAGCGAGGAAATCCTCGAGGATGGTTGGATATGTATTGAACTCACATAAAGGAGATGGTCAATTTCCTTTTCATAGGGTGGTAAATAGATTGGGGGAATTGACTGGGAAGAACTATTTTCCTACGCCAAATGCAATGAAGGAAATGTTGCAATCGGAAGGTGTTAAGTTTATAGGTGATGCTGTTGATATGAAAAATCATTTATGGATACCAAAATTTTTAGATGAATAAAGTAAAATATTTGAGATAGATTTACACTTTAGGGAATAATAGTAATATTAAGGGCAAAATATTGTTAGTAATTCATTAATTTTGCTGATAATAGCAATAATTAATAAAAAAATAATAAATCATTAAGAGATATGAAATTAAAAGTAGGCGTAATAGGAACAGGAAAACTTGGCGGCATTCATACGAAATTGTGGTCTGAAAATGAAAATGCTGATTTGGTTGGGATATTTGACCCTGACAATGATAGAGCTAGTGAGTTATCATCTCAGTTTGGTATAAAGGCATTTGATAGCATTGAAGATTTATTGGATAATATTGAGGCTATTACAATAGCTTCTCCGACAATCTATCATTTTGACATAGCAAAACAATGTATTGAAAGCGGGAAGCATTGTTTAATAGAAAAACCAATAACACATAAATACAAAGAAGCTGAAGAATTAATTTCAATTGCGAATAAAAATGATGTCGTTATCCAAGTTGGGCATGTGGAAAGGTTTAATCCGGCATTAGCAGCAATCAAAGACCAACATTTTTCTCCTCTTTTTATCGAAGCACACCGTATGGCACAATTTGTCCCAAGGGCAATCGATGTCAGTGTTATTCACGATTTGATGATACATGACATTGATATAATGCTTTCGTTAGTGCCGTCAAAGGTAAAAGATGTTATCGCAAATGGAGTAGCAGTATTGACAGACACACCCGATATATGTAATGCCAGAATAACATTTGAAAATGGAGCTGTTGCAAACCTAACAGCAAGCAGGATTTCGGCAACACCTATGAGAAAAATGAGATTATTCCAAAATAATTCTTATACTTCAATAGATTTTGGCAAGCCCGACGTAGAAGTATTTACATTGTTCGACGAAGGACATGAATTCGAAGACGGCAAACAACCTACCGCAAAATTAGGCTCAATCGAAGCCGGATTACGCAATAAGAATATTTTTTATAATAAGCCAGAAGTCCCAAAACTAAACGCAATAGCAGAAGAACAAAATGCCTTCATCAAATCTATCAAACAGCACAGCAACGTAGCAGTAAGTGCCGAAGATGCCGCCGAAGCGTTACGAATCGCAGAAATTATAAGTGAACAAATTTGATTTGTTTTTATTTTTTAATTGATTTAAAATTTAAAAAATAAAAAAAAGAGCAAGAAATCAATCTTGCTCTTTTTTATTTATTAATAATGGATTGAACTATTTATTTGTATTAGTTTCCATAAGGGTTTAAGTTTGCGAGTTGAGTATTTGTTATAAACCATATAACATCATCGTTATCGATTACAAGTTTTGAATTAATATAAGGACTCAATTCATAAGGAGATTGATATGAGTATGTATTAGTACCATCATAACTATAAATCAAATTAAACCAATCATTTAACCAAATATTGTCTCTACTATCTATGGCGATACTTCTTAAATTTTGATTTTCATATTCCTTTTTAGTTGTGTTCCCACCTTTGGTTAATAATAATGCGTTTCTATATAATACTACAAGATTATTATCTGAATCAATATCAAAATCCATAATTTGCTCAGTTTTGTCTTCGTAAACAATTTTAAAAGCATTATTTTCATAAGTAAATATTTGTTCTGGTGAATAGAAATATACTTGTCCATTTTTAAGTGTTTTTACCCCTTGGATATAAGTATATTCGATACCAATATCTTCAAATTTGTGTTCAATCCAATTGGTACCATCATATTGCCTAATCCCTTGTGATTCGCCATGAGCCCAAATGTTATCATTGCCATCTGCTGCGAAGCCAAAAAGGTGGTCAACTTCTGGCATACCAATGCTATCCCATTTGTCATTATTTAATTTATATAAATCTCTACTTTGTTTTTGTCGATAATCGTTATATACTACCCAAACATTATTATCGTTTGCCAACACTGTTTCAATGCCAGCTTCAAATTGAGTTCCTTTGTCCAAATTATAAGTAATATCTGTCCAATTTGAACCGTCGAATTGGAATACAGAATTATTCAAATTAGTATAAATTGTATTTTTTGAGATTACGAATTGCATACTTGTACGATTATCTGGAAAATCGAAAGCTGACCAAGAGTATGTTGCTTTCTTATATTTCACTTCTTTACTATAATTATCACCTTTTTTAACTTGAAATACACCTTCGTCATTGATATTTGCAGGTACTGTAAAAGTTAATAGTTGATGTGATATGCTATCCTGATTGTGACTAAATGACAATTCAGTTGGAGTAATTTCGGTAGTGCCATCTAAAATTACTTTTAGCTTGTTAATATCAAAAGTATAGAATTTTCCTTTGATTGTAAAAATCTCATCTGGAGCAATTGTATTAATCATTTCACTTGTATAAACAACTGGTGGTAAATCTTCTAAACCGGATAAATCTAATTGAATATCTTGAATATACATAGTGTCTCCTGGAGCAACGCTTGTAGGTAATTCGAGAGGAGTATATTTTAAGTCTAAATTATCATAGAATGTATAATGAACATTGATTTTGCAATTTTTATTTGGGATAATTCTTGCTCTGAATATGCCTAAAGAATCAGTCATTGCTCTGTCTCCAAATATGTAATCAATGCCGATAACGTGAACTGTTACACCTTGGACTGGGCTACCTTCTTCATCAACTACTCTACCTTTTAAATATGAAATTTGGTCAATAGGAACGTCCCAATTCCATTTAGTGAAGTGTGTAACTGAGCCTTCATAAAAGTCTCCAACTTTGGTTGCAGAGCCGTCTTCAATCCATTCTGCTTTAATTTCGTCGTAATACCAGAGCGGAATAGTAGCAGGAGCATTTGCACTTGCTTTGAATTTTATAAAAACTTCTTTTCCTTCGGCTATATAAGCTTTTTCTCCATTTACAGAACATTCGATGTCCATAAATCCATAAGACTCGATAGGAACAACCGAATTATCATCTCTACGTCCTTCGAAATTACCAGGGAAAACACCAATAAAGTTTTCTTCTTCTCTAAACACAGGAGTTGCAACAACTTGTACGTTGCCTGTTATCGCATTACCATTTTTATCTACGAATGAATTTTCTGGAAAAGTAACATCGAATTCATCTGTGGTAATAGAGCCACCCGCTTCATTTATTTCTTTGGATTCTGCAATTTCAAATAACGTAGCATCTACTCTAACATAAACCCAATCTTCGGTTTTGCTTAATTTTTGTGTGGAAATATATCCATCTTTATTAAACCAGATTCTACTTCTATCGTTTTCACCAACGTTTTCAAGTTTATAATGTCCATCGGAATTAGTAGTTGTAAGTTCCGTTCCATAATTTACGCTTACCCCTACTAGTGGATTGCCAGCTGCGTCAGTAACTTTACCTTCAACTATAGCATTACTGTAAGTTTCAATTAGTGGATTATTATTGTTATCACCATTATCAACAATTATATCTTGCTCATCTTTACAAGAAAAAAGTAGCAAGAGAGTAGCTACAAAAATTAAAGCAAATTTTTTCATATTAGAGTACCATATATTTTATAAAACGAATTATTTATATTGTATAGACACTTCAAAAAAAATATGTAACATTTTATTTTTAAAAAATCAAATAAGTAGTATGTAAATGCTGCTGATTTGATATAATTATACTCAATTATTAATATTGTTTTCTTAAATTTGAAGATAAATTTATAAACTTTAGATTTAATTATGTCAAACACAATAGCATTAGAAAAAAAATATCATTTCCAAAATTATAATCGTTTTCCATTAGAAATCTCTCATGGCAAAGGAGCAAGAGTTTGGGACTCAAACGGTAAAGAATATTTAGATTTTTTAGCTGGAATTGCTGTAAATAGTCTTGGACATTGCCACCCTAAGATAGTTGAGGAAATAAGCAAACAGGCAAGTAAATTAATGCATGTCTCTAACTTTTTCTATACCGAACCTCAGTCAAAATTGGCTGAGAAGCTATGTTTACTTTCAGGTCTTGACAGAGTGATGTTTATGAATTCTGGTGCCGAAGCTATGGAAGGAGCAATAAAATTAGCACGGAAATATTCTAATGATAAGGGTAAAACTGGGAAAATATATTCTATGGAGAATGCGTTTCATGGTCGAACTATAGCAACTATTTCGCTCGGAAAAGCTGTTTATAAAAAAGGATTTGAACCTATTCCAGAAGGATTTGCAACAATTCCGATGCATAATTATGAAAAATTAAATTCGATAAAAAATGATGCAATAGCAGTCGTAATCGAACCAATCCAAGGCGAAGGTGGTGTAAGATTAGTAAATGGTGATTATTTGAAATATTTGAGAAAATTTTGTTCTGAAAACGACATATTATTAATTTTTGATGAAGTTCAATCCGGAATTGGTCGAACTGGTAAAATGTTTTCATTTGAGCTTTACGATGTACAACCAGATATTTTATGCTTAGCAAAAGGTTTAGGTACTGGGTTTCCTGTAGGTGCATTGCTTGCGAAAGAAAATGTTGCTAAGTCATTTGGGCATGGGAATCATGGTTCAACATTTGGTGGGAATCCATTGGCGACAGCCGTTGCATTAAAAACATTGGAAGTAATAGAAGAAGAAAGGGTATTAAATAATGCTGAAAAAATGGGTGTCTATCTAAAAAACGAGCTTATAGCAAAATTTAAAGACAATAAGTTTGTGAAAGAGATTAGGGGGATAGGGCTGTTTTGTGGAGTAGAACTAACTATTCCATGCCGTAATATAGTTGAAGCAATGTTCGAAAAAGGAGTATTAACTAATTGTACAAGTCAAAATGTCATTCGTATAATCCCACCATTGATAATCAATAAAAATGATATAGATGAATTTATAAACAAATTAATAGATGTTTTTAAAGAAAATAACATGTTTGAAAAAAAAGTATAAGTTTATTATACATTAATTCTTATATTGGACTTAAGCTAACTGTTTTTTTTTAAAATCTAAAGGTAAAAAAAATGAAAAAATACCTAATTATGGTTGCAATTTTTGCAATTGCACTAATCTCTACTTCGTGTAAAAGCGATGATGACGACTCCACTCAATTAGAGTCCAATGGACTAACAAAAGATATAAATGACATAATTCCACAAGAATATATTGATGAGTTAGAAGAAAAAGGATTTGTTATAAATAAAGGAACAAATCCACCAAATGTTGAAAATGCTTATATATTTTCACCTGTAGAATTAGTTGAATCTTCAAGACCCAGTGATGATAAGCCTGGAAATTATTATGATTTGTATTTTAATTTTTCGAATCAAAATAATTCTAAATTAACTGTTGATTTTGCATACATTAATGGTGGTTCTATTGGTGATGGTTCAGGAGCATTTATAGTAGGTGAAGGAAATAAATTTACTGCGTTTTTAGAAGCTAAGGATAATAGAGGAATTATTTCTACTTTTGCTTATTCTGGTGAATTAACTCAAATTGGCATTAGAAATATACAGCTTGCATTCGTTATGATTGATAATAATAATCAGCCAGATACCATTGACGATGGTGATATGAGAATATTCGAAGATGGTGATGGTATGACCTATTTATATGACTATTTCGAAGAAGGTATTGAAGCTAATGATAATAATAGTTTCAAAAAAGCTTTTATGCAATTAGGTGCAACTTCAGAAAAATAATTTAGAATATTGAAATTAAAGTTTAGCTCCTTATAAAATAGTATATTTGGAGCTATTTTTTTAATTAATACCAAATATTTCCGGATAATATATTTTATATAATATCAACCCCTCCGGTGGGGCAAATGGTGAGTTCAAACTTCTATCTTCTGACTTTAGGGCGTGTTTCAATTCTTCTATTGTTCTTTTACCTCTTGCGTGGTCTATCATAGCACCGACTAAGGCACGGACTTGACCATAAACGAAATGGGAGGAAGAAATATTTAATCTAAATCTGTCGTTTCTTTCTTTTGTCCATTCGCATTTATCTATATTGCAAATAAAACTAGAAGTATCAGAATTAATCTTTGAAAACGTAGTGAAATTATGTTTTCCTAAAAATATATTTGCAGCTGCTTGTAATTTATCAAAATCAATTTTATATTTGATTAATGATGAAAATCTTGATTCTAATGGCAAATCATTTGAGTTTAGATAATATATATATTCACGCTTAATGGCATCAAAACGTGGATTAAATTCTAATTCGAGTAGCTTAGTATCTAATATCTTTATGTCTTTTGGCAAGTAACCATTTAATGCTGGCTTGATTTTTTCAAAAGGAATTTTTGGTGCGAAATCTATTTTGACTGCTGCTATTTGAGCAAAAGCATGGACTCCGGAATCTGTTCTGCCTGAACCAATTAATTTTAATTTATTAGTAAAAAGTTTTAAAAGTGATTTTTCAATTTCCCCTTGAATAGAAACAGATTCGGGCTGGATTTGCCAGCCCGAATAATTTGTCCCATCATATTGAATTTTTAAAACTAATGTCTTAATCATCTGTTTATGATAATTCTTTCGTTAAATGTTCCATTATTTGAGTTATATTTAACAAAATATACTCCTGTTTTTAAGTTGCTGACATTAATTTTAGCCCAACCATTATTATATACTTCTTTCAAACTTGTGTTAGATATTTCTAATCCATTGACATCATATATAGTTAAATCAGCTGATTTATCATATAATTTTTCTGGTATGATTACATTTACAAATTTATCTGCTGGCTGCGGGTAAGATGGCTCATAGCCCTCTATGTTAGATAAGGTTTCGTTTACAGAATTTGGAAATTCAGTAATAGTAACCTCGCCAGTTTGAGCATGAATATATGCTGCAAATCTTGGAGTACCATCTGCTAATTCACCCTCGCGAAATGAAATTGACCAATATGGTTCGTTCATTTTTACTAATGGATTATCAACATTTATTCCTAATCCTACTTCTCCGGCATTTGCTGTAGGATATTTTGCTTGAATTGATAGATAGTCTGAATTAACAGTAAGCCAATCAACTGTTTGTTTAGAGTCTTCCCAAGACCCAGTAATTGCGACATCTGGTACAAATTCCATGAAACTATCTAATGCTCCAGCAAGCATAGAAGAAACATCAGACCAAATAATGAGGTTAATCATTGCATAAGTTTTTCTTTCTTGGGTATTTTCATCTTCGAAAACATAAACCCAGGCTTTAGATTTTCCGTCATTAAGACCTAAGCCTATTTCAAATGGAAGTGGTTGCTCAATCTTTGCTTTCATTGTACCGATAGCCATTAATTGAGGGTTTGTTAGATCGCCTTGGGCTAATTTTAGAGCTTCAGAATAACCGGTTTCTGCCGTAAAAGCTGTCTGAGCTATAGAAGAATTGTAGGACAGCAACATACATAGTGCTATCATAGTAGTAAGTATAAATTTCATAAATACTCCTTAAAAATGTGAATAAATTATTTTTTCAATATACTAAAATTACACTTATTACAATAATAAGTAACTAATTTAGATAATTCTAATTGATAAGTTATAGTTTTGAATTGATTTGAACTTTTTGATTAAACTCTTTTAAAACTAATTATTGAATTGTTTTAATTTGCCATACTTATCTAATACTTGTAGAAATGCTCTGAAGTCTTTTGGATATTTTGCTTCTATATATACAGTTTCATTTGTGATTGGGTGTTTGAATTCCAATGAATGTGCGTGCATGGTTATTCTTTTTATGATTGGTCGTTCTTCGGTCCTTTTTTTCAGATTATAATTTTTCTTTTTTACAGTAGAAACAAAAAATTCTTCCTGATTACCATAAAGTTCGTCAACTAATAGTGGAAAACCTATTGCTGCAACATGCACTCTTAATTGGTGGTGTCTTCCGGTTACCAAATCACATTCGCAAAAAGTTGCATTTCTATATCTTTTTAATACTCTAAGCTTTGTTAATGAGTGTTTGCCTCTTGCACTCGGTATAGACTCACCTTTTTTAAAAGGACTTGGAGAAATCGGTATGTCAATATCGATTTCATCCTTAGGGATTATACCTTCTACTATGAAATGATATATTTTTTTTACTTCATTTTCTTGGAACTGGGCGTTTAGATTTCTATGAGAAAGGTCATCTTTTGCAAATATAATTGCTCCACTAGTTCCTTTATCTAAGCGATGTACTGTATAAATATTACCATATTTTTCTTTTAGGTATTCATATAAATTAAATATTTTATCATCGTAACGGTCAGGGATAGTTAGAACATCTTCTGGTTTGTTGATGCAAACAATATTATCATCTTCGTATAGAATTTCTAAGTTTATTTTGTTTTTATTCATATAAATATTTGCAGTTAGGATAAATGATTAATTGAAGTTCTTTAGTTCTTTGTATAATAATTCTAAGGGTAGTCCAACGATATTGTAATAACAACCGTTGATTTTGCTGACGAAAACGGCACCAAAATCATCTTGTATTCCATAAGCTCCAGCTTTATCCATTGGAGAACCAGTTTTAATATATTCTTTGATTTCATTATCGGTTAAATTTCGGAATGTAACATCAGTTTTTTTGAAAGAATTAAATATCTTATTTTCTGATAGATGTATTAACGATAAGCCAGTGAATACTTGGTGAGTGTTGCCACTTAATTTTTTTAGCATTTCAAAGGCATGCTCTTTACTTTCAGGTTTGTTCAGTATTTCGTTATCAAGAACTACGCAGGTGTCTGCACCAATAACAACTGAGTTATCGAATTGGTTTTTTGCAACATAATGAGCTTTTTGATAAGCTAATTTAGTAACATAGTCGTTTGGGTTACGTATAGTAATCTCTGACTCATCATAACCCGATGGGCAAATATCAAATTCATTTATGATTAGCGATAAGAGTTGTTTCCTTCTTGGCGAAGCTGAGGCTAAAACTACTTTATTGTTTAACTTAATCAAATTTGAACTTGTGGGCATAAACTTACTTTTATAAATTATTAAATATAATAACGCAAATTAATTAAAAGACATGAAAAAACTATTTATAATAATACTAACACTATTGATTTCTTCAAATATTTTGTTTTCAAATAAAATATTAATTCCAATGGATAATTCCCAAACTAACCACCTAAAAGCTTATGGAATTACATATTGGATTATTAAGCAGGGAGCAACTGCTGATTGGTTATTAAATTACAGAGACGGCTCTTTTATGATGGATTATTCTGATAAATTAGTTGCAGAATGCAGGATAAGAGGTGTATCTTTTGAAAATATTTCTGATGCTCAGGCTAATTCTATCTATAAAACAGTTCAAGCAGATAATGTAAATATGGATGTAGTAAAACTCGAAAAAGCACCAAAAATTGCTGTTTATGCTCCTGGAGGTTCGCAGCCTTGGGACGATGCGGTTAGGCTGGCATTAGATTACGCTGAGGTGGACCATGATATTATTTATGATGAAGAAATTTTGGAGGGTAAGTTAAAAGATTATGACTGGGTGCACCTACACCACGAAGATTTTACAGGTCAATATGGCAGGTTTTGGCGTTCATATAGGAATGCTCCTTGGTATATTCAGATGGTAGCATTGAACGAGGGATTAGCAAATAAATTGGGGTATAAGAAAGTATCAAAAATGAAACTTGATGTTGCAAAAAAATTACGTTCTTATGTGTCAGGCGGTGGATTTATGTTTGCAATGTGTTCTGCCCCTGATTCTTATGATGTGGCATTGGCGGCTGATGGTGTAGATATTTGTGAATCTATGTTTGATGGGGACCCTATGGACCCAAATGCTGATGCAAAACTGGACTTTAGCCAAACTTTTGCGTTTGAAAATTTTAAACTTATGAAAAATCCTAATGAATATGAGATTTCTACGATAGATATAAAACCAGGTCCGCAGCATACTCCAGAGCAGGATTATTTTACTTTATTCGAGTTTTCTGCTAAATATGACCCAGTTCCTACTATGCTTACACAGAACCATTCAAATATTGTTCATGGTTTTATGGGGCAAACAACTGCATTTAGAAAAGAAACTATTAAAAAAAATGTGTTGATTTTGGGAGAGCGTGAGGGAACAAATGAAGTTAAATATATACATGGAACTATTGGCAGGGGTAACTTCTCATTTTATGGTGGACACGACCCAGAAGATTATAGACACTTTTTACATGACCCGATTACCCAATTGAAACTACATAAAAATTCACCTGCATATAGGTTGATTTTAAATAATATATTGTTTCCAGCTGCTAAGAAGAAAGAGCAAAAAACTTGATAAATTCAATAATCATTTGTTAATCAATAATCTTTTTGTGATTTGATTATTTTGAGTTTTTATTATATAAAAATATGAACCTGATGGCAAATCATTAAATACAATGTTAAAATCTAAAATACCAGGTTCTATGGTTTGGTTTAAAAGCTCTTGAACTTTGTAGCCATAATTATTAAATAATTCTATTGAAATTGATTGCTTGGTTGGATTCCCAATATATATTCGAGTATTTGTACTTGCTGGATTAGGGTGTAGATTGTCTGCAAAAAAGTTAGTTGGTATAGTGTTCTTTTTTAGAGAAATGGAAACATCGCATAAGGTGTTTGAAATAGCCTCAAGGTCTTGTCCAAAACCATGTAAATCAATTACAGTTTCAAGGCATTTGAAGTCAAATCTGATAGAATCTTCTATTAAAGTATTTAAGGAATTTGAAGGTCGGAAGCAAACAATCATATTATATTCCGAACTTGGCTTGATAGTGATGGGGAATTGCGAATCTGGGATAGAAAAGTCAAAATTTTCAAATATGTAAGCAGAATTAAATTCAATTGGGAAAAATCCATAATTGAAAAGTTTAAGTGTATCGCATTTTTTAAACCCTATTGTCATTCCATCGAAACTTAATGTGGTAGTATGTGAATGATTGGATTGAGTATTATCTGTGTTTTCACCATTAAAATTGAGCGTAAAACCTGGTATTGTGTCTATAATTTCTGTTATGTTTCCTCTAATATCTTCTATTGTCAAATGATATATGGCATCATAATAGGGGTTATCTTTTGTTATTTGATAAGAAAGTTTGTTGGGTAATTCAGTTGTATCTTCTTTAATAAATGTATTAACATTTTGGGTTATTAGACCTTGTTTAATACCCATATCAAAATAGGTAGTATCTAAAACTGTAATATTTGTTATAGTTCGGCATTTATCTGATTCTGAAAGAAATTTGGGTGGGTCTTTATCTTCTTTTGAGATAAATCTAAATTGTGCGATTTGACGAGATATACAATCGTTGCCAGCCATTAATTGTGCTGAAAAAGTACCTGATTCGTAGTCAGGAGTATAACATAGTTCAATATATCCAGTCTGATTTGGGCTGAGTGATGTTATTGTGTTCGAAGTAAGATATATTTTAGAATGATTACTTTCTATGTAGATATTTAGATTCTCTTGTTTATATTTCCCATAATTTTCTATTGGCAATCTGAAACACTGATGAGTATTCATAGGTAATGTATCGGAAAATAAAAGCATTTCGTTTTCTGGTTCTGTATCTTGGATTTTAACAGTAAATCCTGGGATATTCACTCGCTCGAATAAATATTTCTGACCAACTTTGTCTTCGGATTGCAAGTAATAATGTCCATCTTGATATACATTTGTCAATGATGCAATGTAAGAAATAGTATGTGAAGAAAACGAAGAGCTTTCCCAAGTAAGAGTGATGTTTTCGGAATCATTAGCATTGACAGAGGCAAGACTTTCCATATTATGATTATTTTTATAGAGATTTCCTTTTACTTCATAACAATCATTTTCTGCTTTTATTTTAGGTGGTTCGGGGTCAATTTTAAATAATTTAAATCCATTTGCCGTATATCCGTAGCTGTCAGCTGAGCCGTAACCATAAACTATGCAACAGAATTTCTCATCTGAATTTATAGTATGTCTTCCGGGAGATACTTTATAGTTAAAATAAATATACCCATCTTTTACAGCATCTTTATAACTATTTATATCAATATCATCTTCTATTAATACTCCGTCTAATCTCAAAGTAGAAAGCCCAGTTTCGGGAATTGCAATTCCTATAAAATGGTCGATAAATACTGGAGAAATAGAATCTCTTTGGAGCATATCAAAATTATAGAAAGTAAATTCATGGTTATATTGTTCAAACGATGGGATACTAATAAGGAAGGGGTCAGAGATATTATTGCCACTACCTCCAGTTGATGGTCCACTTGATTGTTTTATTTCATAGCAAGCTACCGGTTTATTAGTTTTAATCAAAAAAGATTTTTCTAAGGGGAAAGAAACAAAATTTCCCATGTCGATTGATTGTTCCTTTGTATTATTAAAATAAATGTCAGTATCGTTTTCGAAAGCTACAACTCTAATAGAATCATCAACAAAATATTGGTCATCAATTACTCCTTTCCCAAGTGGGAATGTCAAATATTCAACACCAGTAAAGCCAACAGGCATAACATTAGTAATCAGATGATCTTGAGATGCAGAAATATTTTGCGGAACTCTTGCTCGTTTATGACCAGAGTAACAATAAATTGGTTTGTTTGAAATAATTCTGGTACCAGTCAAATCACTTGCAATGTCTTGTACCTTATCACCTCGTGCAAAATATACTTCACCTCTGTTTAGTGTAGTTTTTGTTAGAGTTGTAATATTTGGTTCTATCATATCGCTTGGCAGTACAACTATTTCTGTACTATCTTCTGTAGCAATCAGTGAAAATTGAGAACCCCAACCAGTGCTATTTATCGAATAATAGGATTGGATAAAATATTCTTTATCAATAGCATGAATAGGGAGGACTAAAGAAGCATCAGAAGAAGTTTCCGAACTGTTGATAATTAGTAATTCAATTTCTTTATCAGACGTAATATGATATGAGAGGTCGGAGATGCTTGGCATGGGAGTATCATTTAGTTCGGCATTAGATGCCACTCCAAATATGCCATTTATTACATCTTCTTGTACTTTATAAACATAAGTTAAATCGTCATTATCAACGGTAAAATTGATAGTATTTTTTACACCAACTCTATTAGTATATTCCAAGTGAATATTTGATGGTTCGTATGCCATTACGACTATTCTATGGTCAGCAGTTCGAGCATTATGCGAATTGGGCATAAAAGTAAACCAAAACTCCTTACCTCTCGTTGAAGGTTCTTGGGCATATAATGGAGCGAAAGATAATAGTATTAACAAATATATGACAAATTTCATATTAATTTCCAGTCTTGGCTTGATTGTAATAGAATGTTATTACACTTTATTTATTGTAAAAGTAACTTCTTATGCTTATTTAATCCCTAATATAATTCTAATATTTAGTAATTTTGCTAAATATAAAAATAATTTACAAATTTTAATATTTGAATATAGCTAAGTAATATATGAGAAAGTTACTTTATCAAGAAATACTAAACGAAAGATTGACCAATGAAGAATCAATGAATTCAGAGCGTTTTCCCGTCTCTTTGATCTTGGATAATATTCGTTCTATGTATAATGTAGGCTCTATATTTCGAACAGCTGACTCAGCGAGTGTAAGAGAATTGATACTGTGTGGCTTTACTCCACATCCACCTCGTAAAGAAATAGAAAAAACTGCATTGGGTGCTGTTGATTCTGTTCCTTGGACTTATCACAAAGATATATTAGAAGCTATAAAAATTCAAAAATCAAAGAACGTAAAAGTAATAGCAGTAGAGCTAACAGAAAAAAAAAGAATGTATGACAGTTTGCAAATAGAGGATTATCCTCTTTGTCTTGTCATGGGAAATGAATTATCTGGTATAGATGACGAGATAATTAATAATTGCGACGACGCTATTGAAATTCCTATGTACGGCGTAAAACATTCTTTAAATGTTGGAGTGGCAACTGGTATTGTAACCTTTGAAGCAGTCCGTAAATGGTTATCACTACAAAAAATTAAATAATTATATAAAAGAATATAGTTATTTCAATTGCTTTACATTGTTAATGACAATTCAAATTAAAAAAAGTTATAAAAAAATTAAAAAAATTAATATAGAAAGATTTAAGTAAGAGAATTAGATGCAAAAATTAAAAATAGCAGTTCCAGATAATAACATATTTAAAAGATTATATGCTAATGAGAATCCGGCAATTGAAATAATACCTGTCAAAGAAGAAAATATCATGAAGTTAGTTTCGATGAATAGGGTAGATGGTGCTTTGCTCAATCCACTTTCTTATGGCATAATTAGAAATAATTTAGATATTAGGGTAGTTGATTCCTATGCACTTGCAGGATTTGGATACACTAATTTAATCAAAATATTATTAAAGCCGGGAATTAAACAAATTAAGTCTGTTGGGGTGAGTAAGAAAAAGACTTATGGGACTATAATGACAAAAATAATGTTAGCAGAGCGGTATGGAATTGAGATTGAGCCAGAAGAGACAAGTAAAAACAATGAAGATATTATCAAAGATTATGATGTTGCTATTATTTTAGATGAAAATTTTTACAATCCAAATACCCTGGATTTAACAGAAAATTGGACTGATTCTTATGCAGAAGCGTTCCCTTTTGCTTTTTGGTGTATAAGAGCTGATATAGACTTGCCAGATGCAGAAGAAATATTTGATAATCTTTATGGAGAAAGTAATATTAAAAATGAAGAAATCAAAGAAAAAATTGACAGTACAGAAGTAGAGCCGAGAGTTGGAGAGTTGATTTGGAAATGGGATAAAAATTTAGAGAAGTCATGCGATAATGTATTAGAAATTTTATTTTATCATCAATATTTAGGCGAAATATTTGATATAAAGATGTATAACCAAAATGAAGAACAGGCAGATGAAACGACTGATACTGAATAATATCAATAAATATTATGATAATAAATTTCATGCTGTCAAAGATTTTAATTTTGAAAGTGAAGAAAATGAGTTTATAGTTTTGGTAGGGCCTTCTGGGTGTGGGAAAACTACTACTTTACGAATAGTAGCGGGATTAGAAGAAGCAAATAGCGGAGAAGTACTTTATGATAATAAAAATTTATTAGATCTATCAGTTGCCGAACGTAATATAGGAATGGTATTTCAAAATTATGCTCTATATCCTCATTTGACTGTATATGATAATATTAGTTTCCCATTAAAAATAAAAAAAGTTGATAAGAAGATAATAAAATCAAAGGTTGATGAAGTAGCTAAATGGTTAGATTTAGAAGCATTATTGGAGCGAAAACCAAAAGAATTATCCGGTGGACAAAGACAAAGAGTTGCATTAGGAAGAGCGATTATTAGGGAACCTGATATTTTTCTATTTGATGAACCACTATCGAATTTAGATGCTAAGCTAAGAATAACTATGAGGGCGGAAATAAAGAAACTACATAAAAAAAATAATGGAGTTTCAATATATGTAACGCATGACCAAATTGAAGCAATGACTATGGCAGATACCATGATAGTTATGAATAATGGTGAGATAAGCCAAGTAGGAAAACCAGAAGAAGTTTATGATAACCCAGCAAATCAGTTCGTAGCAGAATTTATAGGCTCTACTCCTATTAATAAATTTGAAGGAAGAGTTATTTTTAAGGATAATAAGTATTATTTTAATAGCGAATTAAAGAATGATATTTACTTAGGTGATGATTTTAAAGAGTTGAATAAAAATCTAGATAATTCTGTAATACTCGCTATTCGACCAGAAAAACTTAAAATTGTAGAGCAGGGTGGTGATGAAGTAAACGTTGAAAACATTGAAAATTTGGGTTATGAATATTTGATAACTATAAGCCATAATAGTGGTACAAAAAAAATAATTAGTAAAGAAAAAATAAAGAGTGATAAAATACAAATTAATTTAGATGTGAAAGATATTTATCTATTTGACAATTTAGGAAATAGGATAAGATAAATGACGTATGAAAATTTTAAATATATATTCAAAAGATTAAATTCTTATAATTCGAGTAAAATATTAAAATTTTCAAAGAATTTTACATTCATTGGTATATTTTTAGGTTCTGTAGCTTTAATTATTTCGCTCACAGTTTTAGAAGGTTTTGAAAAAAAACTATTTGAAAAGGCTGTAAATTTTAGTTCTCATATAAATATAATATCTTTTAAGCGTGATTTACTTCCGGGTATGGACACTGTTATAACTAAAATTAAAAACAATGACAACGTATCAGAGGTTTATCCTATTATTTCAAGTAGTGTAATAATGCGTACTAAACGAGATATAAAAGGATTAGAATTAAAAGGTATATCTTATGATTATCAGAAGAAAATATCAAAGTTTTTCAAAGATAGTCTTAGTAGGATTGCAGATAATGAAATAATACTAAGTGAGGTTTTTGCAAAAAGAAATGAAATTAATATTGGAGATAAAGTTATAGTTTACAGGGCAAAAGTTGGAAATAGTTTGCAAACATCAGTAACTTCATTAATTGTCAAAGGTTATTTTCATAGTGGCTTTGGGAAATATGATGAAAACTTTGCATTTGTTTCAGAAAATAAAGCACGTAAATTTTTCAAAGTACCTGAAAATTCTGTAAGTTCGTACGAGGTATATTTGAAAGATGCAATGAAGGCACACGAGGTAGCATTAGAATTAGAAAAAAAATTAGAATATCCTTTTTATTGCCAGTCTTTTTTCCAAATCCATCAGCAAATGTTTGCTTGGATAGAGATACAGAAGGTGCCAATACCCATTATACTTGGAATAATCATAATAATTGCATTACTGAATATTATTACATCTCTCCTGATTAATGTTATAGAGAAAAACAAGACTATTGGGATACTTAGAGGTTTAGGAATGCGGACTTCAGTGATAAAATATATCTTTATTGGTAAAGGAATGTATGTTAGCCTTAAAGCAACATTGTATGGTATGTTATTCTCATTTATAATTTTATTTTTACAGAAGGAATTTGGCATTATCAAATTGGATAGTAGTGCTTATTTTATAGATCAAGTACCAGTCGAATTTAGGCTTGAACATTTTATTTTGGTCTTTTTGCTTACCTTGCTTTTTGCATTTTTAAGTTCCTATATTCCTGCAAAGATTGCAACAAAAGTAAATCCATTAAAAGTTTTAAAATTTGATTGAATAAGAATAATTAAATAAAATTTCATTTTGCATTAAGAGTCAGTAATGTCATTAATGATAATATTTTTATAAATTAGACTATATTAACTTAACATCCAAGATACAAATCTCCAAAAAAAATAATTTGCTATATTATAATTTATTATTGATATATTTACTTTTTATAGAATTTACATAATAAGCAAATTAATACAATGTGGAATATAAACAAATCTAAAGAATTATACAGTGTAGATAGTTGGGGAAAAGGATACTTCGATATAAATGAATTCGGAAATGCAACAGTAAAGATTGGTGCAGAATCAAAAGAGATTGATCTGAAAGAAATAATAGACCAACTACAATTAAGCGATACGAATACTCCGATTTTGCTCAGATTTCCTGATATATTAGAAAATAGCATTAGGGTTATATCTGAAGCATTCAAAAATGCGTCCGAAGAGTTTGAGTTTAATGGAAATTACCATACTGTATATCCAATTAAAGTTAATCAAATGAAACCAGTTGTGGAAGAGATAGTAAAAGCTGGAAGTAAATATAATATTGGGTTGGAAGCAGGGTCTAAGCCTGAGCTACACGCAGTGCTTGCAGTTACTGAGAATGATGATGATATTATTGTTTGCAATGGCTATAAAGATGAAGAGTTTCTTGAACTTGCACTGCTCGCAAAAAAGACTGGGAAAAATATACATATTGTAGTTGAAAAATTAAACGAACTTAAGTTAATTATTAAAATTTCAAAGGCCATAAATGTTAGTCCAAATATTGGAATACGTATCAAGCTGAACTCAGTTGGAGCTGGAAAATGGGCTGACTCGGGAGGGGATAAATCAAAATTTGGTTTGAACTCATCGGAATTAATAGAGTCAATCAATATAGCTAAAGAAGCAAATATGTTAGACAGGATTAAGATGATTCATTTTCATCTTGGCTCTCAGATAACTCAAATTAGAAATATCAAATCTGCACTCAGGGAATCTGCTCGTTATTTTGTAGAGTTGTCCAAATTAGGATGTAGAATAGATTTGTTCGATGTTGGTGGCGGATTGGGTGTAGATTATGATGGTACTCGTTCTTCCCAATATTCGTCTATAAACTATACTATACAAGAATATGCGAACGATGTAGTGTTTGCAATAGCTGATGTGTGTAAAAAAAATAATCTTAGTTTCCCAGATATTATTACAGAGTCAGGTAGAGCCATTAGTGCATACCACAGCATTCTTATTTTTGATGTCCTCGAAAAGATGACTTTACCAACATATCAATCCCAGAATATTACACCTGAATATGATAATAATGATAATAATGAACTTTTAAGTGAATTGCATAATATTTGGTCTGAATTAGATGAGAATAATGCAAGAGAATTTTTCCACGATGCAAATCAAATTCGTGAAGAAACTTATAATCTGTTTAGTTTAGGTCATCTTGGGCTAAAAGAAAAAGCGATAACAGATAAATATTATTGGTCGATATTAAAGAAAATAATTGAGTTGGAGGAACAATACGGAATAGAAATAGTGGATATGAAGACACTCGAATCAAGGGTGGCTGATAAATATTTTTGTAACTTTTCGTTATTTCAATCACTACCAGATTCTTGGGCGATTGACCAATTATTTCCGATTATGCCAATCCATAGGCTAGACGAAGAGCCAATAAAACAAGTAACACTGCAAGACATTACATGCGATTCTGATGGTAGGATTAATAAATTTATATCGCAGAAAGGATATAAGAATGTACTTCAATTACATGATTTTGATTCGGAAGAAAAATATTATATTGGCGTTTATCTCACTGGAGCTTATCAAGAAATTTTAGGAGATATGCACAATTTATTCGGAGATACGAATGCTGCACATATTGGGATTGTTAATGGGAAACCTGAAATTATGAAAATCATTGATGGAGAAACAGTTGATGAAGTACTTTCATTTGTTGGTTTTAATGCCAAAGAGCTTGTAAAAAAAATGGAAATATCGGTATCTAACTCAGTAAAATCTGGTAAAATATCAGTAGAGCAAGGAAAAGAATATTTAGCTAGTTATCGTTCAGGACTTTATGGTTACACTTATTTAGAGTCATGAATTTAAAGATATTAATATACTCTATCCTTTCTGCAATTATCATATTTATTCTTTTTCAATTAATAAATAAACCAAACCCAATTACATTATTAGATTCGATTAATTTGGCTGGTAATACTTATGTTGAAGAAAGAGACAATTTAATAATTTATGAAAAATGGCTGAGAGTATCCGGTTCCACACTTGAAGGAAGTAGTATTTATATAGATAAAGAAAGTAACGATACGACTTTTAAAGAAGAACTCCGAATTGTTGAAATGTTAGGCGAAGTTTATTATATTGCTTGCATTGGTAGCAATGATAATTTAGTTAGTTTCAAGCTTCAAGGTGATGATAAGAACAATGATAATAGCAATAATTCAAATAATGACCAAAAATATATGTTTTTAAATCCTGAACATGACTTTCCGAAATATATAAATTATACAATTAGAAATGATTCTTTGATAGTAGTCATCGGAGATAATACAAAATCTTCAACTTTTAGATTTAAAAAGTCTAATTAATGATAAATTTAGTTGAAATTAAATAAAGGTAAATTACAAATGAATATTTTTAATAATAAAAAATCAATCAGAGTACAGCAAATAAAAGAGAAACTTGAGATATTTACAGGCTTCGAGACTAAAAATAAATATCAAATTTTTGATGAGCAAAACCTACCATTTTTATATGCTTATGAAGAGAGTGGTGGATTTATGCGTGTAATGCTAAAAAGTGCAAGACCATTTAAAATGTTTGTAATTGACAACAGTCAGAAAATACAATTTAGCATTGATAGGCCTTTTAAATGGATTTTCAGCGAATGTTTTATACTTGATAGCGATAATCAAGTAATAGCCACTGTGAAATGGGAGTTTTCTGTATTAAAGAAAAAATATTCAATCTATGACAAAACAGATAATAAAATTTTCAGTATCGAGGCACCAGTTTTTAAGCCATGGACATTTTTTGTCAAAAGGCATAATCAAGAAGTTGCTGTAATTCAAAAAAAATGGAGTGGACTTTTAAAAGAAACATTCACTGATGCAGATAATTTCGGTATTCAATTTAATGACAATTTAACTGGAAAAGAAAAAGCTATTCTTTTAGGAACACTATTTTTAATTGACTTCGTACATTTTGAAAACAAACAATAAGTTAATCAAAGCTGAATTAAACTTCTGTAATTTAACTAAATTTAACAAGGATAGTAAAAAGTAAAATGGTAATAACAATATTTATAATAACGATAGCATTAAGTCTTTACGCACTCTATAAAGATAACTCATTATTTGAAAAACTAATATTTCATCCATATTCTGTTTATCATGGTAAACAATATTACAGAATCATAACAAGTGGGTTTATCCATGGCGATTTGTCTCATTTATTGTTTAATATGATGACATATTTTTTCTTTGCATTCACCCTCGCAGATGCTTTAGGAGGACTAACATTTTCAATAATATATTTTGGTTCGATGATTGTAGCTGATTTGCCTACTTTATCTAAACAAAAAGATAATTACGATTATTCTGCACTGGGTGCCTCAGGAGCAATCTCTGGTCTATTATTTAGTTTTGTTATATTAGCACCAACTCATTCACTATATATGTTTTTTATTCCCATACCTATTCCTGCATGGATATTTGCTGTGTTTTATGTAGTTTATTCATGGTTTGCAGATAGGCATGGGCAAGACAATATTGGGCATTCTGCACATTTATATGGAGCAGTAGCTGGAATGATACTAACAATATTATTTGTAGATGGTGCATTAAATAATTTTATAGAAACATTGTTTTAATGGAGAGTATTTCTTGATAAATTCTATCTATTTATGCTCAGAAATAAAATATTTTTAGAATAAAATTTTTAACCTTGTATAATAGAAATAACACTCGTAATTTTGCAAAAATATTTATTAATTTCATTATTTAGGTAGATTATGCCGTTCGTACCAAACGCTGAAGCAGATAATAAATTTATGCTTGAAAAAATAGGGGTAAACTCTTTCAATGACTTGATAGTGGCTATTCCCGAACATCTTAGATTAAATCGTGATTTAGATTTGCCGAGGCAGTTATCTGAATATGAAGTTAGCAAATTAATGAAGCAATATGCTAATAAAAATATATCGACTGACTCACATACTTGTTTTATGGGTGCAGGTGCTTACGATAGGTTTATTCCTGCTATAGTATTAGACACCATAAATAGAGCTGAGTTTAGGACAGCTTACACTCCATACCAAGCGGAAGTATCCCAAGGTACACTCCAGGCTATGTACGAGTTTCAATCAATGGTTTGCGAACTCACGGCTATGGAAGTAGCAAATGCTTCTATGTACGACGGTGCATCTGCACTTGCCGAAGCTGCTTTATTGGCAAATGCACAAACGAGAAAAACTGATATTTTGATTGCTGGTACAATCCATCCAAATTATGTTGAAGTATTAAAATCAATTTGCAAAGGAAGAATGTTAAATTTCAGAACCTTTATTGATAATGACGGTACTTGCAATTTAGAAGAATTAAAAAATTCCATTGATAATGATACGGCAGCTGTTATCGTTCAGCAACCAAATTTTTATGGAAACCTGGAAGATGTTAAAGAAATAGAAGCAATTGCTCACTCTACTAAAGCATTGTTTATTGTTTCAGTTGACCCTTCATCATTAGGTTTAATTGAAGCTCCGGGCAATTATAATGCTGATATTGTAGTAGGAGAAGGACAATCCTTAGGTATTCCGTTAAGTTTTGGTGGACCATATTTAGGATTATTTGCTTGTAAGAAAAAATTTATTAGAAAAATTCCTGGAAGAATCACTGGAATGACCGTTGATGAAAAAGGCAAAGAAGGCTTTGTGCTTACCCTTCAAACTCGTGAACAACAAATCAAAAGAGAAAAAGCTACTTCAAATATATGTACTAACCAAGGTCTTTTCATGCTCGCAGCAACTGTATATATGGAAACAATGGGCAAACAAGGATTAAAAGAAGTTGCAGAAAATTCTTTTCATAACGCACATTATTTAGCTGAAGAAATATCAAAAATTGATGGATTTTCTATTTTTAATGACAAAGAATTTTTTGCTGAATTTTTAGTTAAAACACCTGTTTCGGCTAAAGAAATTTTTATCAAAGCAGAAAAAGAAGGATTTTTAGCAGGAGTTGAAACATCTCAATTTGATGAAATAGAAGACGGATTATTAATATCTGTTACCGAAAAAAGAAATAAAGAAGAGATGGATAGTTTTGTTAATTTCTTAAAAACATTTGCTTAATAGTAGTTACTCATAATAAATTTACTACTCAACAATAAACTTTTCATTTAACTATAAAGTTGTTCAATAGTTTCTTTGTAATTATCAATTACGATGTGGCGTTTAATAGATTGTTTTGGCGTTAATTCCCCGTTTTCAATAGTTAAGGGGTTTTCCAAAAGACTAATCTTACGAGCTTGCTCATATTTAGCAAAGTGTTTTTGAAATAAATCTAAATTTCGTTTAATCTCTTTGATAATTATAGGGTTATTACGAAGTTCTTTTAGGTTTTTAGAATCTATATCGAGCTTATTGGCTAATTCTATTAATGGTTCATCGTTGCAATGAATCAATGCGATATTATATTCTTTATTGTCGCCAATTAAGACAATTTGATTAACATAAATTGATAGATTTAAAGCAGATTCGACTGGTTGAGGAGCTATATTTTTCCCACCCTTATTTACAAATATATTCTTTTTTCTATCTGTTATTCTCAAATTTCCTTTTTCTGTAAACTCACCAATATCTCCAGTATGTAGCCATCCCTCTTCATTTATTGCCTCTTTTGTAGCTTTTTCGTTGTTCCAATATCCCATCATTACATTTGGTCCTTTGACTAATATTTCGCCATCGCTTCCTATTTTTACATCTTGATTGAGCATTACTTGTCCTATTGTTCCAAGTTCATTGTTATCGCTGTTATTACAGGATATGCAAGGTGATGTTTCTGTCAGTCCATAGCCTTGGAATACTTCCAAGCCAATCATCGTAAAAAACTCAGCTACTTCATAGGGCAATGCAGCACCACCTGAAATAAATCTATCTAATCTACCACCCATTTTCTCTCTAATCTTAGAAAACACTAATTTATCAGCCATTCCATAGGCTTTGTCATTCAAAAATGAACTCTTTCTATTTGATTGATTTTTTACTTTTTTGCTTCCAACACCAACAGCCCAGTTGAAAATCTTTAATTTCATTCCGCCTTCTCTTTCCATTTGGCTAAAAATCTTTTTCTTTATCGTTTCCATTAGTTTAGGCACAGTGGTCATTACTGTTGGACTAACTTCTTTTATATTTCTTGGAACTGCATCTATTGATTCGGCTATCGCACAACAAGCGCCATAGGAAAACAACGTATAAAATCCGGTAGTTCTTTCGAAGGCATGGCAAAATGGCAAATATGATAAGGCTGTGTCATCTGCCCTTATAATATTCAAATCAGTAGCCCCTGCCACGTTAGATAATATATTTTTATGTGAGAGCATTACACCTTTTGGGTCTCCAGTTGTTCCACTTGTGTATATTAAGGTTAATAAATCATTTGTTTCTACTGCGGCAGCTTTATCCAAAAAGGTATTACTATTATTCTTTAATAACTGTTCTCCATTTTTAATCAATTCATCAAAGGTTTTTACATTTATGTCTTTTTCATCTACATCTTCAAAAATAATTATTTGTCTCAAGGATTTAATCTTATCTTTTACTTTCATTATTTTAGAAAGTTGAAATTTGTTTGAGACAATTACTGCAGTAGCTTCGCAATCATTAAATATATATGATTCTTGCTCTGAGGTAAGAATAGGGAAGATTGGCACATCAACTGCTCCTATAGAGTTAATTGCAAAAGAGGAAATAACCCATTCAAATCGGTTTTCAGATACTAAGCCTACTCTATCCCCTTTTTTTATACCTAATTCGAGAAAGGATAGAGATAATTTTTCAACTAAATTATAAACTTCTTCAAATTTAATATCTGTAAAATTTTCTCCATTTTTATATTTATAGGCTATATTATTTGGATGCTTTTTACATACTTCTGTAAGCATTTCTGGTACTGTATTGTATTGTTGCATGTATTTTCCTCTTAAGTCTAATATAGTTATTATTTTTTCACTATTTTTGTATTATATATTTATTTTATCAATTCAATAATTAAAAAAGGCAATGAGATGAGCAATAAAATAATACTTTTCGTTTTAATTTTGATATTTAATTTTACACAATCATTTTCAAATTGGGAAGACAAGGGAGATTCGGTCATAGTAACTACGTTTACTTTTGACTCTCTGATGGTTAGAACAGGGAATTTCCAATTTCCGCCTTTGGACTATTCTACCTATGAAAAAATAATAATGGAATATACGCTGAAATGCGACCCCGCTACTACTCGTGATAATTTTGAATGTGGAGAATGGGATTATTTGACCTATACATTTGTTACGGATTCATCTGGACAATTTGACTCGACCGAACTTTCTCAGCCTTATTTTAAGGTAAATAATAGCAGCCTAGAAAAAATAACAATTCGTAATCAAGCTACGAAAAAACATTTCAGATATTTAGATTCAGCAATAGTTTATGATTCTTTTGCTACTGATGACAAAGCTGTTATTAATGAAGAAAATGAGATTAATACTTATGCACCAAATCAAAGTAGAATACAGTTTATAATTAAAAATGATGAAATTAATTTTAATACACCAAATGAATACAGAATAGACCAAATTTATTTTAACCCCGTAGAACCAATTAATTTTAATAATCTTAAAATCACCTTAAAAAATATCGATGTAGAGGCTTTTAATCCCAATGAGTTAATGTCTATTAATGGGGGAGTAGAAGTTTATGATTATCCAGCAGAAATTAAAAAAGGTAATTCGGATAATTATATTATTTTTAATCGTCCCTTTGATTGGGATAGTAGTAAATCTATTTTAGTTGATATGAAAATTGATACAGACTCTGAATTCAAATTGTATAATGGCGAAAATGATTCTACTTTGGCACTTGTCGGAGATAACAACAACACATTCTTGTATTTCAATCAAGGCGATTTTATTGAACTGCCTTCAGAAAGCTTTGAAAATATAACAGACGAAATTACAATTTCATTCTGGTACAAAGGCGACCCAAATCACCAACCAAGAAACAATTATAATTTAGAAGCAATTGATAAAAATAACAAAAGAGTAATCAATGTTCACTTGCCATGGAGCAATGAAAGTATTTATTGGGATTGTGGCAATGACGGCGGTACTAATGACAGAATTTCAAAAAAAGTTGATAATTCATCACAATACAAAGGAGATTGGAATTATTATACATTTACTAAAAATGCTATGACTGGTATAATGAGCATTTATATCAACGGGGAAATGTTTCATACTGGTACTGGAATGACGAGGGATATGTCAGGGATTACAAAATTCAAATTGGGCTCAAGTGGAAATGCGACTGCCTTCAGCGTTGGTTCTTATGATGATTTTGCTATTTATAATAAAGCTTTAGATGAAAGTTCAGTTAAAGAAAACTATGAAAATTTATTATCTCAAAATGGTATATCAGAGACTAATTTATTATTGAATTATGATTTTGAAGAAATTGAACAACATAAAATTTTAGATAATACGGGTAATCATTATGATGGGGAAATGTTTGGATTGCCTAATATCATTACAAATTCTACTGAGGGAATTCATAGCAAGATGTCAAAATCAACAAGACCACAAATTAGTTTAAGCAGGGTTGATAAAAAAGATTTTCACATCGAAACTATTCAGAGAGAATATACTGAGACATTGCCTGAGACTACTGTGTATTTTTATGACCACGAAGAATTAGGTGGAGTAGTTGCTAAAGATAAGATTGATTCTGTATCAAAAAAACTAAGAGAAATTACAGAAACAGCACATTATAATATTAATAATAATGGTTTTGAGTATGTTTATAATAAAGACAATCAAATAATTGATTCTATCGAAGTAGGGTTTGACCAAGAAATCGAACAAAAAACAAATTATTGGTTTAGTCCAATAGTCAGATACGAAATTGAAAGATTTATTACTCCTTATGGGATTGGTTTAGACTTAGGAGAAGATGGTTTTACTTGGAAATTTGATGTTACTCATTGGGCACCTATACTTCACGATTGGGTGAAACTCCAATCAGGAAATACCCAAGAACTATTAGATATAAAATTTATAATGAAAAAGGGAACTCCTGCTCGGAATGTAATTAATATTTCTAAATTATGGGATGAAAATGCGAACTATACGAATGTAGTTACTGACAAACAAATGACTGAACACAAAGGCTTTAAGTTGTTTGAGGGAGCGGAATCTTATATGGTTCAAACTCGTTCCAGCGGACATAATTTTAATGGACCTGATGGTACAGACAATTGTGCAGAGTTCTGCAGAAGGGAACATTCATTGCACATAGATGGAGAGAAATTATTCGCTTGGGACGGTTGGAAAGAATGTGGCGATAATCCTGTTTTCCCACAAGGTGGAACTTGGCTACTTGATAGAACAGATTGGTGTCCAGGTGCAGGTGTTAATGCTTATTATCACGAAATTACAGATTTTGTTACCCCAGGTGGCTCAATAGATATAGATTATGATATTGAACTTCCGGCTGGAACTACCCCTTATGGAAATTGGTGGTTCCGCTCATATATGTTTGCTTATGATACTAATAATTTCAATTTAGATGCGGGCATATATGAAATTATTTCACCAAACATTCATGATGAATTTTTAAGAAATAATCCTATTTGTAACGGAGCAAGATTTATTTTGGAAAACAATGGAAGTGAAACACTAAATTCTGTAAAAATCGAATATGGATTGAAAGGGTATGATAAATTTGAATATGTATGGACTGGAGAACTCGAGTTTAATCATAAAACAGAAGTTACTTTGCCACCAATTGAATGGGCAAGCGGCTGGGAAGAAGATGAAGAACATTATTTCCAAATTTCTATAGTAGAAGCAAATGAAAATACAGATGATTATGATAAGAATAACCAAGCTTTTTCTCAATTTGAACCTACCGAAGTGTTCCCTCAATTATTAGAACTACGAATAAAAACCAATGACCATTCACCATTTGGATATGGTCCACCTTTATCTTGGACAATTACAAAAGATGATGGGGAAGTAGTCTTAAATAGAGATAAAACAAACCATGATACCGAATATAATGAAGAATTAGATTTGGAATATGGTTGTTATAATTTGGAAATTAGAAATACCGTTGGTTGGGGTTTAGACTATCAGTTTACTCGGCAATATACAGGTTCTGGCTCAGCAAGTATTTACAGCGGTACAAGTTTATTAAAAGTATTCCAACCAAATTTTGGTAATTCAATAAAATATCAATTTAGAGTTGAACAGCAACCAAGAATATTATTTTCCGAAACAAATTTTGATTTTAATAATGTAAAAGTAGGGGAGACTTATAGCAAAGAGCTTATTATAAGTCCAGATAATGATAAAAAACTTACTATAACTTCTATTGATACGAGTTTGTTTTCTACTGGAAATAAATTTAAAGGTTTTAGTATAAATACCTCAAAAGACTTTGTAGATGGAGAAATAAATTTATTTGGTAAAGAAGATGTGTTAATTATTACAATAAATTATACTCCGTTCGAAGAAGGTGCTGAAGACGTATCATTTAAAATTAATTCCAATAGTGATAAAAATAGAGTACAATACATCGAATTAACTTCATTCGCTTATAATGATAAATTAACTGAGCCTCAAGCTCTGTTTTCAACTGATAAACTTGACTTTGGATTAGTAAAACAAAATACTTCATCAGAAATGACCCTTGAAGTTACAGCAGCAAACGATGGTGGACTTATCATAGATTCAGTTATTGCTAAGAAAAATGAAAATTTCTTTATTAAAAATATAGAATATGGTACTTCTTATAACCTTACAAAAGATGAAACATTAAATATTAATATAGAATTTTTACCTACTAAAATTTCAACTTTTTCAGATTTTGTTTACGTGTATTCAAACGATTCTTCTAAACCAAAAAAATTAATTAGAGTTTCAGGAGAAGGGGTATTAAAAACCTCTGTTGAAGAAGACATTCACGAAGATAATTTGATTACTTTAAACATTATAAACAACCCAGTTAATAATGAATTGAATATTGAAATAGCCAATAAAACTGGTGTTCATTCTGGAAGAATTGAAATTTGGAATTTGAAAGGCGAGAAAGTTGCGATTTTATCTGAAAATGAGAATATAAATAATACTTATGAGAATACTTTTAATATTTCTGGTATTGAAACAGGGACATATTTTATCACTTTAAACATAGGAAATCATAGAGTAAATAAGAAATTTATAAAAAAATAGTAAGTAAATTAACAATCTTAACACAAAATTAACATTGAATTTATTATGTCTAAACTTATAAGTGTTAATTTTGAATAGTTGATTATGTATAAATATTAAAAGGTTCTTAATGAAGACATTTTTCAAAATAGCAATTGTTTTGAGTTTATTTACAATTGCAATTCCACTTTTCTCTCAAGTTACTATAAAAGGGAAAGCTTACGCTGATTATTATTATAATTATCAAAATAATAACCAAGAATTTGCTACTCAACATGGTTTTTGGTTTCGCAGAGCTAGGCTAACATTCGAACATAAAGCAACTGACATATTAAAGACCCGGGTAAGATTAGAAATGTCATCAAAAGGAGATTTTTCTTCAGATGATAAATACGCACCAATCCTAAAAGATGCTTATATGGAGTTAAAGTTTTCTGGTATAGGAAAAGATAAATTAAGAATTGGTATAATGGAGACCCTAACTAAGAAACAAACAGAAAAAAATTGGGGCTATAGGGCAATGGAAAAAACTCCAACAGATTTGTATAAAATACGTTCGTCTCGTGATTTTGCTATTCAATATTCTGGTAAAAAGAGTATGTTTGACTATGCTGTAATGTATGGGAATCATGCAGGGACTAAATTTGAAATAAATAAAACAAAACAATTTTCATTATCACTCGGAGTTGAACCTATAGAAAACTTTTATATCCAAGGGTACTTTGATAAGGAATTACGAGATGAGAATATCTCAATGATAAAAGGGCTTGTTGCTTACTCGGTCGATGATTTGGGTAGAGTTGGGGTCGAATATGCTATGATTAAAGATGAAACGACTAATGATAATACTATGTTATCTGCATTTTTAGTTGGCAAACTGCCTTATGATTTTGATTTTATTATGCGATATGACAATTTTACAAATACTCTCGCAAAAGCTAATGACATTGCTTACACTCCATTGCAAAAGATGAGTGAAGATGGAAGTACATCAGCATTTTTGGCAGGTTTGGCTTACAATGGCATCGAAAATGTTTCTATTATTCCATATTGTGGAATATTTTCTTACGGCGGAGATGCAATAAAACTTGATGAAAATAATCTTGAAACTATTTCAATTAAAAAAGATGATTTAGAAAGCGATATTTATATGAGAATAACATTTGAGTTTAGATATTAATAAGCAATGATGTAATAAACCATAACTAAAAAATCAGATTAGACCACTTACAAAAATGTAGGTGGTTTTTTTTATTTAAAATTAGGCTTTTCTTTTTTTAAAAATGCGTTTATTCCTATTTGCCCTTCTTCGCTTATTCTAAGTTCTGCTATTGTTTTAGCAATATAATCATCAGTGTCTAATTCATTTAAGTTAGGGAGAGTGTGAATCATTTCTTTGACTTTTGTCATTGCTTTAGGGCCGTTCATAGTAATTTTATTGGTAAACTCTTTAACCTTTTTATCTATTAAATCTTCTTCTAAACAATAATTTATTAAAGAAATTTTTTCGGCATCTATTGCATCTATTCTATTTCCAGTTATTAATAGTTCCCTTGCTTTTGTTTCTCCAATTCTATTAATCAAAAAATGAATTATTGCCGCTGGAACAATCCCAATAGCAACTTCGCTCAATCCAAATTTTGCATTTTTGTTCGCGATAATTATATCACAGGCAAGCATAATTCCAACTCCTCCACCAATAGCTGAACCATTAACTTTTGCAATTATTGGTTTTGGGTGTGTGTTTATTAGGTTTAATAAATTAATAAACTTAACAGATTCATTATAATTTTCTTGGTATGTATAATTTGCTACATCTCCGAGCCAATTCAAGTCTGCACCAGAACAAAATGTATTACCATTACCAGTAATAATAATTACTCTTACGCTATCATCATTTTTTAACTTGATTAATTCTTCAGAAAGTAAATCAATAAGAGCAGGATTTATTGCATTTTTTACTTCTGGGCGGTTCAGTTTGATAGTAGCTATACTTCCAGATTTTGAGGTCATTATCATGTCAATTTACATCCGGAAGATACCAAAATTCTGCTCTTCTATGCGTTTATTCAATGACATAGAAATACCAAGAGCAAGAGCATTTCTTGTTTGCAATGGGTCAATTATACCATCGTCCCAAAGCCTTGCAGTTGCGTAATATGGGCTTGCTTGCTCTTCATATAGTTGCAAAATAGGTTGTTTGATTTCTTCAATTTCTTGGGCTGTGAGCTTGCGTTCGTTATGTCTTTCTAACTGCTTAACTTTTACTTGTGTTAGTACATTCGCAGCTTGCTCTCCACCCATTACTGATATTCGGCTATTTGGCCACATCCATAGTAAATTTGGCTCAAAACCACGTCCGCACATTGCATAGTTTCCAGCGCCATAAGAACCGCCTATCATAATTGTAAACTTTGGTACTTGGGCGTTTGCTACTGCATGAACTAATTTCGCACCATCTCTTGCAATTCCACCATGTTCATAATCTTTACCAACCATAAATCCTGTTATGTTTTGAAGGAAGAGCAAAGGTATTTTACGAGATGTGCAGAGTTCAATAAAATGTGCTCCTTTGAGTGAAGTTTCACCAAACAATATACCATTATTAGCAATTATACCAATAGGATAACCTTTTATCCTAGCAAATCCAGTTATTAAAGTTGTAGCATAGTTTTCTTTAAATTCTTGAAATTTTGAACCATCTACAAGTCTTGCAATAATTTCTTTTGCATCGAAAGGAGTTTTTAAACTTTTTGGTAGAATTCCATAAATTTCTTGTGGGTCGTAGTATGGTTCTTCTATTTCCGTTCTTTCTAATTCAAATTTATCATTATTTCCAAAATTTTCAACTATGTTTCTAGTGATTTGTAGTGCGTGTTCATCATTTTCGGCTAAATGGTCGGCAACACCAGAGATTTTTGCGTGGACATCACCTCCGCCTAATTCTTCAGCTGTAACATCAGCACCAGTTGCAGCTTTGACAAGCGGTGGACCGCCAATAAATATTGTTCCTTGGTTTCTTACGATAACAGTTTCGTCGCTCATAGCAGGAACGTAAGCACCGCCAGCTGTACACGAACCCATCACCACGGCTATTTGCGGTATTCTCTCTGCCGACATTTGTGCTTGATTAAAGAAAATGTTACCAAAATAGTCTTTATCTGCGAATGTTTCTGCTTGATGAGGCAAAAATATTCCACCACTATCAACTAAATAAATACAAGGCAAATGATTTTTCATTGCAATATTTTGAGCTCTAACGTGCTTTTTAATTGTCATCGGAAAATAAGTGCCACCCTTAACTGTTGCATCATTCGCTACAATCATACATTCTCGACCATGAATAATGCCTATACCTGTAATCACTCCGGCCGAAGGGGCTTCTCCATCATACATTCCATTTGCTGCTAATGAAGAAAGTTCAAGAAATGGTGTATTAGGGTCGCAAAGATTTTTCACTCTATCACGGACAAGCATTTTCCCACGTTTTAAGTGTTGATTGCGATGCCTCTCAGAGCCACCTTGCTTTGCAATATTAATTTTTTCATCGAGTTGTTCTATTATTTCAAGTGAATGTCTTTGGTTGTCTTTGAAATCTTGTGATTTGGTATTGATATTTGACTTTATTCTTATCATTATAGTTATCGTATTGATTTTCGTATTAATTTATATTTCAAATTAAGTATTTTTCGAGGTAAATTCAAACAATAGTTTCTATCTAAGGCAAAAAAAATCATCTATCTAATTAAATCAGATAGATGACATTTTACTAAAAACGAATTTTCAATAATATATTAAAATAGACGAGTTTATAGGCAAAGCATAAATGCTACTAAATCATCTTTTTCTTGTTTGGTTAGCTTCAACTCTAAAATAAGATTAAAAAATTCAACTGTGTCATGCAGTGTCATTAATCTTCCGTCGTGAAGGTATGGTGGTGAATCTTTTATTCCTCTCAATGGGAATGTTTTTATTGGCCCTTCTGGTCTTCCGATGTAAAACCTTTCTACTTGAAGGTCGTGCATATAATCGTCAACGAAAGCAGGTCCGGAGTGACATGAAGCACATTGACCTTTCCCATGAAATATTTTTTCTCCCCTTAATTCTTGGTCAGTCGATTTGCTTACAATTAATCTACCAAGAGGATTAAGTTTTGGTGCTGGTGGGAAGTCTAATATGGCATTGAAATCACCCATACGGTTAGTAACTTCTCTTTTTTGCGAACGAGGACCTATTGCTTGCATAATTCCTGGGTCTCCTTCGAAATATTCTTCTACTTCCGCAAAGTGGTCCATAGAGCGTATTGAACGCTTCGCAGAAAGTTGCATCAGGTTGTAATTTCCGCGCATCGATGGAGTTCCTACCCTTAGTCTTGCTAATTGTGGACGAGTGTCCGGTGCAAGTTCAAATGCTCCATTAGTGTGTCCATTAACATGACACGAGAAACAAGACACCCCAGCGCTTGGCTCTTCTGTAACTCTATGAGTTGTATGATTGAAAAAAGTAGTTGGTGTTGGTTTTAGTAATTCTTTTAACCCTTCCATTTGCTCGGGTGTAATCAATCCGTTGAACATTTCCCAATAGTTACTAAGTGTTACCTCTCGACCATTAGTAACATCTCCGTATTCTTTATGGGTAGTTAAAAACATTGGTGCAGGAAACTCAGGCAAATATTGGTCAGGTATATCGTGGTCCATATCTATTCTACGATGTTCTGGATGTGCTTTAAGCCATTGTTCTGGGAAAACCATGTGAGCAGTTGTGTGTAGTGGGTGTGCAAGAGGAGTATATGGGAAAAGTCCTTTTTCTTTTATTTCTTCCGGTGACATTTCGGCTAATTCTTCGTAAGATGCAACACCATTTGCTAATTTAGAAATTGGTCCAGCCATGATTTTTTTTCTACCACCAGACATGACTGCATTTGGAATAGCTTTCCCACTAAAATCATAGCGTTCATTCATATATTTTTTCACATCTCTCATTAATTCTGGTTTTTGTTTTTTGTGCATTTCTACCCATTTTTCCCAACTCATTCCGAGGTCTCTTGACATGAATGAAGATTTGTCTTTACCAGCATATTTGTACAAATCAAATGGTGTACGTTCTCCTTTATCTAATTCTGGATACTTAGGAAGTTTATCGATATGATTTTCTCCCAACCCATAGTCTGGAATAGCCCTGTCCGATTGATATGGAGGAGACTGCAGCATGTGCAGATTATCTTTGCTTGTTGTCAGTGCCAAAATCAAAGTAGCCGATACTAAAACTAATGCTACTATTAAGAATTTTTTCATTATTACCCTTACTTAACTTTATTTAAACTTTATTTTTTGTTATTTATTTTTAATCTGCATCATAAAATAATTCAACTTCTTTAACCGATGGTTTTAATGATTTTACCCTTGTTACCACAAAATAAGTAAATGGTACTACTCCCATGAAAAAGAATACGAATGCACCAATACCACGTAACCAAGTTAATTGCTCAAAGATTCCATTACTGATAAATTCGTCAGAACGAGCAAACCATAATCCATGGTCAACAATAGCTTTAAATTGGAATATTCCAGCTGGGAATAAATCTAAAATTACCATTAACATAAGCCCAATATTAATAGACCAGAATGAGAATTTAACAAGTTTTTCTTGCCAGCTAGCTTCCTTGAACATTAATTTACATGCAAAAAGCAAAGCGGCTAATGAAATGTTTCCATAAACTCCCATCAATGCAGCATGACCATGATTTATTGTCAAATAAGTTCCATGCTCAAAGTAATTCATTATAGGTAAATTGATAATAATACCTAATACTCCAGCACCAAAGAAATTCCAAAAGTTTACGGCAATTAAAAATAAAAATACTTCTGAAAAACCAAAACCATTTAGGTCTTTTAGTTTCTTACCACTTACTGCTAAAATAGGCATATTTTTAAAACGCCACGCTTCTACTGTTAGAAGAATCAATGGAACGAATTGGAGAGTAGAAAATACAGAACCGAGAGCCATAGTCGCAACGGGTTTTGCATTCCAATAGAAATTATGAGAAATACCAAGTAATCCAGTCCCTAAAAATAGTAGAGTAGCAAAATATACAACTCTAATTGCAGCTTGACGACTTACTAACCCCATAAGAACCATCAAATATGATACTATTACAGTAATAAATACTTCAAAAAATGCTTCAACCCACATGTGAATAACCATCCATCTCCAAAAGTCAGCTATAACAAAATTTGTTTCCGGTTGTGCTACAAAACCTGATAAAAATAGTAATGGAATTCCTATAACAGAATAGAATATCCAGTTTGGTACATTCCATCTTTCTCCTTTGATGAATGCAGGTTTTGCACCTCTATATACTATAACAACCCAGAATATGAAAACTACCATTAACATTATTTGATATAATCTTCCAAAGTCAACATATTCCCAGCCTTGATGTCCGAGTAAGTTCCAAAGTTCTCCTAATAATCCTTTTGGTCCCATAAACATTCCGACTAATGAACCCGCAACCATAAGAAATAAAATGATGAACATTGTGTTTATTAGTTTTAATTGACCAGGCACTTCTTTTTTAGAAAGAATAGGAAGTATAAAGATAGAAGATGCAATCCAACACGTAGCAATCCAATAAAGCGAAAGCATTAAATGCCAAGAACGAGTAATAGTAATTGGCAGTATCCCTGATAAATCTATCCCAACAAAACCTAAATAATCAGTGAAATTATTTATAGTTAATAGCCCACATAATACTTGTACTAAGAAAAGCACGGCGGCGACAAGGAAAAATTTGAATGAGGCTTTTTGAGTTGGGGTAGGATTAAAATCCCTAACCGATTGCAATGTCAATAAATCTTTCGTCGGAGCTTTGAAAAAGCTATTTGGAAGTTGGTTATATTGTCCTATATAATATAATACTATTCCACAGGCTAAAACAAAGGCTAACATACCAATTACACTCCAAAGTATAGTTGGAGAAGTTGGTGTATTTCCCGCATCAGGGTCATAAGGCCAATTATGAGTATAACTGAAGTCTTCTCCTGGTCGTTCCACTACGCAAACCCATGCTCCCCAAAAGAAAAAAGAAGCTAAATCTTTTATCTCTTGAGTTTCAGTTATGTATCCTTCAGGTGGAAATACAGTTCCATTTGAACCTTTTGTGTATATATCTATATAATATTGTTTAAGTTCTTCTAAAGCAAATTCTTGAGCTTTGGTTAATATAACAATATTTTTTTCTTCATTGTAATTGTTGATTTTCAGTTCAATTTTAACATTTTCTTTGATTATTCTACTTTCCATATCATTTGGAGAACGAGAATTAGACCTTTCAAATTCTTTAGTATAAAAATCTCCCATAAATATGGAAATTTGATGTAATGCCTCTGCAGTAAAGTCAGGTCCTCTTTGGGCACCATCCCCAAACATAGAGCCATACTCCATCAAAGCGTATTTATGAAAAATTATTTGACCATCTTCGATAGTTTTTTTACTAATAACTAAATCACCCGATTCGGTCATAAAGCCAGTCATAGGTGGAGCGTCATTGTAAGTTTGATATCCAATCAAACCAACGCCTAATAGTGAAATAATAAGAATGAAAACTAATGGTCCCCACCAGTTACGAGGGTCCATAAAATAATTCAAACTTCTGGCGTTTACCATCTTGTTATTCATCTTATTTCTTGTTTTTTCTTCCACGATTTTTTCTCTTTAAACTTTTACATTTATTATTATTAATAATTGAAAATATGTGATAATATTATTTAAAAAATAAGATGCCGATTTTTTTTGAATTTCAACAATTTTTTTAAATAATATAAAACACGCTATCCCAATGACCTAAATTTATAAAAAAAGTTACAAATAAAAAAATATAGCTTAAATTTATAAATAAATGGTTACAGAAAAGATATGCCACTCAATCCAATGTATTAATTGTATTGCTCTGTGTTGTTACTTGCCTTTTTTTATATGTTGTTTTGCAATAGCGTCCTAAATAAATTATAGACATAGTAATCCCTATTGATTTTGTGTAAAAATCAATAATTTTTTACTTATTGGAAAAAAGAACCCCCTGTATGAATATGTCTGGTGGTGATTTGCCACTGCCAAAGGGTGAATCTAACCACTTTTGTAGGTCAATCTTCACAAATGTGTTTAGTCTTAAAAAATATACAAGATTTGACAAACTCCAATCATATTTTGCCATTTTTTTTAACATTTTTAGTATCAATA
>Ga0209475_10000433_pt1 | contig 89911 bp, 82 predicted proteins | sample tdDd471_FD_187128 | JGI IMG/M metagenome (GOLD analysis project Ga0209475, IMG submission 187128) | Marine sediment microbial communities from the Atlantic coast under amendment with organic carbon and nitrate - tdDd47.1 (SPAdes)... | ecosystem: Environmental > Aquatic > Marine > Coastal >... | reverse complement strand
GGACAGCTCAACCTCGACGCGACCACGACCAATATTCGATTTGATATTAAAGATCAATCGGGCCAGGTGGTCAGAAGTATTGCGGTAGGAACTCAAGAAGCTGGCGACCTGGATTTTATCTGGGACGGTAACAATGATGCCGGCGAAAGAATGCCTCCAGGGCTTTATACGGTTGCAGCGTACGGACAAGTTGGTGGCGCTTCTGAACAATTGCGTACATCGGTTGTGGCGCGTGTGGAAAGTGTCAATCTTGGCGGTGCGGACGGCAGAATATTGCTGAATCTGGCCGGGCTCGGACAAATTGAATTTAATGATGTGAAAGAAATAGGTTAGCAAATTTTTAATAAAGAATTGGGTTAAAACAGGAGAGAAGTAATGTCTTTTAGTACAGCGTTAAGTGGCTTAAACGCCGCGCAAGCCGACTTGAACGTCACGGCAAATAATATTGCCAATGTTGGGACCACCGGCTTTAAAGAATCTCGGGCGGAATTTGCCGACATTTTTTCGACCTCGCCGTTTGGTGCTTCTGGCACGGCGATTGGTAACGGGGTTTTGCTGGCAAATGTCGCGCAGCAATTTAATCAGGGAAACCTGGAATTTACCGCCAATACGCTGGACCTGGCGGTTTCGGGTGAAGGCTTTTTTATTTTGTCACCGAGTGATACCAATACCAATGCCATTTTTACCCGTAACGGTGAATTTGGTGTCGACAGTAACGGATTTGTCGTGAGTAACGCTGGTGCTCGCTTACAGGTTTTTCCAGTGAATGCTGATGGTACGGTGACGGCGACGAGTTTGTCGAGCACGATTCCGTTGCAACTTCCGCAAACCGCAGGTGTGCCGACAATTACGACGCTGGTCGATATTGGTATTAACTTACCGGCGAATGGCAATGTTCTCCCTGCGGCAGGTTTTGATCCGCTGCAAGCATCGACGTTTAATGCTTCAACGTCATTAACCGTGTTTGACTCGCTCGGCGAAAGCCATGTTGTCACTGCTTATTATGTTAAAGTTGCCCCTAACCAATGGGCGACTTATTACCAGTCGACTGATGCCGCCGGTGCAACTTTACCTATCGATATTGTCGGCGGTGTTGCCGGCGCGGGTGGTCAGCTATATCACTTAACCGACTTTGATAATTCAGGTGGGTTTTTATCGAATACGCCCGCGACTCTAACCACAACAGCCATTGATTTTGGTAATGGCTCAGACCCAACTCAATCTATTACGTTTAACTACGGCGGCAACGGAACTACTCAGTTTTCTTCACCATTTACCGTTAACGTACTTGATCAAAATGGATTCCCCATAGGGCGATTAACCGGAGTTGAAATTTCAGATACCGGCGTGGTCCGCGCAAACTTTAGTAATGGTCAAACAACCGCGTTGGGTAAAATTGCTTTGTCGCGATTCCAGAATGCGCAAGGACTTGCCCAGGTGGGTAACAACTCGTGGCAAGACTCTATCGATTCTGGAACGCCATTAGTGGGTGAAGCGCTCACTTCCAGCTTTGGACAAATTCGTTCCGGTGCGTTAGAAGTGTCCAATGTTGATTTGACGGCACAACTGGTTAACCTGATTTCGGCGCAACGAAATTTCCAGGCAAACGCCAAATCGATTGAGACCAACAATACGGTAACGCAAGCGATCATTAATATTCGTTAATGGGTAAAACTGTTTTAACCTTTTCTTCGAGCAGCCGCGATTTTCGCGGCTTTTTTTTGTCTTTGTTTTGTGTTTTATATTCAAAAAATGAGAATTGGCAAGCCTTTTGCAGATTATTAAAAAACAGATTTTGCTGGCTATTTTTTCGGCGATTTTTTGCCGCTTTAAATGCCTAACAGACTACAAAGTTAGTCACAAAGAGAGTCGCTATGGATAACATGCTTTACATCTCAATGACTGGTGCGCGCGAAACATCAATGGCTCAAGCCACCGCCGCCAATAATTTAGCCAATGCCAAGACCACCGGGTTTAAAGCCGACCTGGCACAGTTTCGCGCAATGCCGGTTTACGGCGACGGCTTGCCGTCTCGTGCCTTTGCCATGACCGAACGACCCGGATACAACTTTGACCAGGGCGCGGTAATAACTACCGGTCGCAATCTAGATATTGCGATTGCAGGAGAAGGGTGGTTTGTGACCCAAAATGAGCAAGGCGAAGAAATGCTCACTCGTCGCGGCGACCTGAAAATTTCAGCGAATGGCGAACTGTTAAATGGATTAGACCAACCGGTAATGGGCGATGGTGGTCCGATTGCACTACCGCCATTTGAAAAAATTGATATCGCCAAAGATGGTTCGATTACTATTTTGCCGTTAGGCGCAGAAGCCAATGCTGTGGCCATTATCGATCGAATCAAAATGGTCAAGCCAGATCCCGCGACCTTAGAGAAAAGTGAAAAAGGGTTATTTAAAAGTATCGACGGCGAAGCCTTTGTGGCAGATGCAGCCGTTACGTTAGAAAGCGGCGTACTTGAGTCAAGTAATGTCAGTGTGGTTGAAGAACTTACCAATATGATTAATTTATCCCGCCAATTTGAAGTGCAGGTTAAGTTGATGGGGTCGGTTGAAGAAAACGGCCGAGCATTGGATCGTTTATTGCAACCTTAAACTGAAATCGTACAACCACTGAAATTAACAAGTCGTTAATCCGAGGTAGAATTATATGCACCCAGCACTCTGGATATCAAAAACTGGCCTAGAAGCACAAACCAAAGATCTGGCCGTTATTTCAAACAACCTGGCTAATGCGGGAACTGTCGGGTTTAAAAAGTCGCGGGTCGCGTTCGAAGACTTATTTTATCAAAACCTGCGACAACCTGGGGCTGACTCGTCACAAGATACAAAGCTTCCTACAGGTTTACAACTGGGTACCGGCGTAAAAGTTGTCGCCACGCCTAAAATTCATACCCAGGGCAATTTTCAAACTTCAGATAATCAGTTAGACATGGCCATTCAAGGCTCTGGCTTTTTTCAGGTATTGTTGCCCGATGGTACAACCGGTTATACGCGCGCGGGTAACTTTACTCTCGATGAAAATGGGCAAATCGTTACCCAGGGAACCGGCTACGTTTTGCAGCCTGCGATTACCGTGCCGCAAACAGCTACCAGTTTGGAAGTGTCGTTAGATGGAACTGTTTCTGCGCAAGAGACAGGGGTCGCGGCGCCGACTAATCTGGGCCAGTTGCAACTCGCCAGTTTTGTTAACCCGCAAGGCCTGCAACCGATTGGTGAAAACCTTTATCTGGAAACGGGTAGTAGTGGCGCGCCAGTAATCGGAACGCCTGGGCTTGACGGGATTGGCCAATTGCGGGGGGGGCAGTTGGAAACATCCAATGTCTCCACTGTGGAAGAACTGGTAGCAATGATTGAAACGCAACGGACCTATGAAACGAACGCAAAAGTTTTATCGGCGGTCGATCAAATGCTGCAATTTATTAATCAGACGCTTTAATTGGGACCTGATAATGAAACTCAATAATCGTTTATTACGCGCGGGAGGAACCATCGGGGTTATCGCAATGCTATCGGCGTGCAGTATGTCGCCTTATCAGAATATTGCAATGAACGACCCCAACTGGGCTCCTGCTTATCCACAAGTGATGGACACGAGTAGCAGTAACCCGGGCGCAATTTATAACCCGGCGTCAGCGCAAATGTTGTTTCAAGATAAAAAGGCTTTGCGGGTCGGCGATATTATCACCATTGTGCTCACTGAAAATACCAACGCGAGTAAATCGGCCGATACGGAATTGAAAAAAGAATCCGAAATCAGTATGCCGCAGGTATCTGCATTTGGCCGCGACTTAAATATCGGTGGCGATAATCCGTTGGTCGTCACTGTGCCGGCCCAGGACCGAGAGTTTAATGCTGAAGCCGATAGCGCGCAGAGTAATCGATTGCAAGGTACGATCACCGTAACCGTTCATCAGGTCTACCCCAATGGCAATTTGATGATAAAAGGCGAAAAATGGTTATCGCTAAATCAAGGCAGCGAATTTATTCGCGTTGCGGGTATTATCCGGCCGGAAGACATCGATAAGGACAATCAGATTTTATCCACCCGCGTAGCCAACGCGCGAATTTCTTATGGCGGTACCGGTCCCCTCGCTGAAGTAAACGAAGAAGGCTGGGTGACGCGTTTCTTTAATTCGGCCTGGTGGCCATTTTAATTGAGTGATGCAATGCAACTTTCAGGTCGAGAGAAGCGATTCGTGACTTATAAAACTCGAGGAAAAAACATTGCAAAACGGAAGGAGAATTCCATTGAGAGCAGTTAAATTTCTCATCGTCTGCGTGACTTTAATGCTCAGCGAAATTGCATCTGCTGAACGCATTAAAGATATCACCAGCTTGCAGGGCGTTCGTGAGAACCAGTTGATCGGTTATGGTCTGGTGGTCGGCTTAGATGGCACCGGTGAAAAAACACGTTATACCGAACAAACCTTTCGCACTATGCTGGCCCGCTTTGGTATCAATGTTCCGCCCGGTAGTCAGTTAAAGTTGAAAAATACTGCCGCAGTTGCCGTTCATGCGACCCTGCCGGCATTTGCAAAAGCCGGTCAGACGATTGACATCACAGTCAGCAGTCTGGGAGAAGCAAAAAGCCTTCGAGGCGGTACTTTGTTAATGACGCCGCTACGCGGTACCGACGGTAAAACCTATGCGATTGCACAAGGCAATCTCGTCGTCGGGGGATTTGGCGCGCAAGGGGCTGACGGCTCTCGTATTTCGGTCAATCATCAGACTGTCGGGCGCGTGCCAAATGGCGCTTCGGTCGAGCAAGCGGTGACATCAAATTTTTTAACTAATGATTATTTAGTCTTTAACCTGAATAAACCTGATTTTACTACTGCGGTTCGTCTGGCTAAAGCGATTAACGAATTAGTCGGCGCCAACACCGCTCGACCAATTGACCAAACGTCCATTCAAGTTAATGCGCCGCGTGACCCGGCACAACGCATTAATTATTTATCATTGCTGGAAAATATTCAGGTGTCTCCTGCCGAAGCAATTGGCCGCATTGTCGTTAACTCGCGTACCGGTACCATTGTTATCGGCAAACACGTCAACTTGAAAGAAGCGGCGGTAGCGCACGGCAATTTAATTGTGCGAATCAAAGAGAATCAGGACGTCAGTCAGCCGGCGCCGTTATCCTTGCAGGGGACGACAGTGGCAACGCAGGATAGTCAGGTTGAAGTCGAAAACGAAAACTCTCGTATGTTCCACTTTCAGCCAGGGGCAACTTTGCAGCAGCTGGTCGAAGCGGTCAATGCGGTTGGTGCGGCTCCGGGTGATGTGATGGCCATTTTAGAAGCGCTCAAACAGGCGGGCGCCATTAGTGGAGAACTAGTGGTAATTTAAAGATGCCAATATTGAACACGCCAAACCTCGATCAGGCCAGTATTTATACTGACTTAAGTTCGTTAGATAAAATTCGCCAGCAAGGGCAGGTGGATGAAGTCGGCGCGATCAAGAAAGCAGCGCAAGAGTTTGAAGCGTTCTTTATGAATATGATGCTGAAATCGATGCGTCAGGCGAGCGGAGTGATAGGCGGGGATAATCCGTTTAGCAGTCAGCAGGAAAAAATGTTTATTGGAATGCTTGACGAGCAGCTTTCGGTAGATTTGTCTCAAGGTGGGCATCTTAAAATCGCAGACTTAATGGTCGCTGAGTTAACCCGTTCTAAGCAGGTGGCGCAAAATAGCGATGAGCTCAGCGAACATTTGAAAAAAATACAGCCATCGACGGCGACTGAACAGTCCGTCGAATTATCAACGACCCCTTTGCCGCTTGCAACGGACGACAAGCAGCCAATAAATGCAGTTACCGTCAATGCATTAACGCCGATATCACCTTTTGAGGCGCTAAATCCAGCGAACAAAAGCGAGGCGTCATCGATGCAAATCTCGACTGATGACAAGGCTAAAGAGCTACCAACTAAAAAGGCACTGTTTGAGAGAGCCAGTGATTTTATCGAAACGCTGATGCCTTACGCCAAACAAGCGGCCGAAAAACTTTCAGTGGATCCGCGTTTGTTGATAGCGCAGGCCGCGCTTGAAACTGGGTGGGGAAAATTTGTAATGCACGATGCGGCAGGCAACCCAGGTTTTAATTTATTTGGGATAAAAGCTGGCGCTAACTGGCAAGGGGATAGCATTCAGATCGATACCTTAGAAGTGGAACAACAGCAATTTAAAAAAGTAAACGCCAGCTTCAGAAAATACAATAACCTGGCGGAATCATTTAGTGATTATGTCAATTTTATCGCCGACAATCCGCGTTATCGCGAAGCCGTGCAAGCAGCTTCACAGGCCGATCAATATGTCGAACAATTGCAATCTTCTGGATATGCGACGGATCCTAATTATGCCAATAAAATCATGCGGATCTTTAACACCGAAGCCTTGCAAAAACTAGAGCTGGATTCGGACTAGAACCAGCGTTGAGATTAGGATAAGACCATGGGCATTTTTGATATCAGTATTTCGGGCTTATTAGCCAATCAGGCGTCGATTTCTACGACGTCACAAAATATCGCCAATGCGAACGTTGAAGGCTATTCGCGTCAACGAGTGAGTCAGATTTCCCGTTTACCGCAGTTTATCGGTGGTAACTATAACGGCACGGGAGTCGAAGTCGGAACCATCTCGCGAATTTTTGAATTGTCACAACAACTGGAATTGCAGTCGACCACGGCTGATTTTCACATGTTTGATAGTTTTTTAACGCAAGCTGGTCGCGTCGACGGATTACTTGCAGATAGTGAAAATGGCATTAACAACGCCATACAAGGATTTTTTACTGCGCTTCAAGGTGTCGTTAATGATCCGGCTTCAATTCCAGCACGTCAAGTGCTGGTAAGCGAAGCGGAAATGATGACGGCCAGGTTCGACCTGGTTCACACCCAACTGGAAGCACAGATTACGGAGATTAATGGTAGTATCGATTCTGTTGCCAAAGAAATTACCGCGCTGGCTGAATCGATAGCAAAACTAAATAATCAAATTACCGGCGCTGCGGGAGATGGGCCACCGGATCTTCTTGACCGGCGTGATGCAGAAGTATTACGTTTGAGTGAATTGGTTGCCGTTCAAACACTACAACAATCCGATGGAAGCATAAGCGTGTTTATTGGAACTGGCCAATCGCTTGTGGTTGGCGCATTATCGAACTCATTAATTGCACAGCAGGACCCTCTGGACCCGAGAGCGACAACCTTGAGTTTGACTGCAGGTTCATCCAGTATTGAAATTACCAACAGTTTAACGGGCGGTGAATTAGGCGGACTCCTAGGCACAGTCAACGATATTATTGAACCGGCGTTTAACACCCTCGGTCGAGTTGCAATTGGTATAGCGGATAGCTTTAACGCGCAACATCAACTCGGTATGGATCTCAATAATCAGCTAGGTGGTAATTTCTTTAGCGATATCAACACCGCCGCACTTGAATTGTCACGAGCGACCAATGCTACAACCAATACGGGTAATTTAAGTTTAAGTGTCACCATCGATGACCCGTCGCTCCTGAAAGATTCTAATTACGAACTTTTTTTGTCTGGCGGAAATTATTCTTTGGTAGACGCCAATAGCAACCAGGTGATTGCCACTTTTGCACCGCCAGCAGTGGTACCTGATACGGTGCAAATTGCATCAGAAGGAATTACCATCAATTTTCTTTCGGGCGCAGCCAATAATGGAGACTCCTTCGCCATTCAGCCGACCAGAAATTTCGGACGTGATATTGATGTACTAGTAACAACGCCTGAGCAAATCGCCGCGGCGTCGCCGATTCGGGGTGAGCAATTGATCAGTAATATTGGCTCTGGCAGCATTACCGCGCTGACTGTATCTGATACCAGTACAGCGCAATTTACCACCACTCCCGGGGCGCTGACTCCACCAATTCGTATTGAGTTTGATGCAACACCCGGCGAATTTTCAATCTATGATATGACCACTGGAGTGCCGGTCTTACTCGCAGGTGGAATTACCGGTTATGTAGCTAATCAGGAAAACGACATGTTGGCATTAGCCGGTGCGCCATTTGATACCTATGGTTACGAGGTCACCATTAACGGTGACCCACAGCCGGGTGATAGTTTTGATATCAATTACAATTTAAATGGTAGTGGCAGTAACGAAAATATTTCTATACTGGGCGATCTTCAGTTTGCCAACACATTAGATCGGCTAGCCCCCAGCGATCCGCAGGCCAATTCAAATTTCCAACAGGCTTTTGGTCGAATCATTAGTAAGGTTGGAGTAGAAACCCAGTCCGCTCAGATTAAACGCGACGCAGCTGAAAGTTTGCTTTTTCAGGCGAAAGAAAGGCGTGAAAGTACTTCCGGTGTTAACCTGGATGAAGAGGCCGCCAATTTAATTAAATTTCAACAGGCGTATGAAGCTTCAGCGCAAGTAATCAACGTAGCGCGCAGTTTATTTCAGACTGTGATCGACTCAATCAGGTAATAATGATGCGAATTTCTACTGCTCAACTTACCAATGCCGGCGTCAGAGAATTACTGCTTCGTCAGGCTGACGTCCAGAAAACGCAGCTACAATTGGCGACTCAAAAACGTGTATTAAAACCGTCCGATGATCCGGTGGCGGCAACATCGATCAGCTTTTTGCAAACCGAAATCTCGCAGCTTGAACAGTTTAATCGTAATGGCGATCAAGCCAAAGCAAGCACGGAACTGGAAGAAAGTGTGCTGGCGAGTGTTACTGATATTTTATTCCGCATTCGCAGCCTCATGGTGCAGTCGGCGAACGGCTCGTATGGGGAAGATGAACTCGATAGCTTAGCCGTGGAAATGAACGAGCGTTTGCAAGAACTACTCGGCCTGGGTAATACTCAGAATGCCAATGGTGATTATTTATTTTCAGGCAGCAAAGTGAAAGTTGAGCCATTTACGCGCGATGCTGCGGGAAATTATATTTATAACGGCGATCAGAATCAGCGCTTGCTTCGCATCAGCAGCGGGGTAGTCGAGCCTGTTTCAGATCCCGGTTTTGACGTATTTATGAATATTAAAAACGGCAACGGTAAATTTATCACATCGAGTAATCCAGCGAATACTGGGTCGGGAATAATCTCCCCCGGAACTTATCAAGCACCACCCACATTTCTCGCTGAACCCTATACGATTACATTTGGCGTTGATATAAACGGGAACACAACCTACACCGTTGATGGGGTTACTTCCGGCGCCAATATTGTTCCCGCTACGATCTGGCAGGAAGGTGATCAAATCACCTTCAATGGTATTTCTACCGAAGTTTCAGGTAGTCCTGCTGCTGGAGATGTTTTTCAGATTGACCCGAGTAGTTCAGAGGATATGTTTACGACTATTCAGGGAGTCGTCAATGCTATCAATAGTTTTAGCGAAAGCGACAGTGGCCGAGCACAGTTTTTAAATTCGCTTAATTCGGCTCAAGAATCACTTGACCGTCACATGCAAAACGTCGATATCGTTCGCGGTAAAGTCGGGAGTCGATTAAACGCTATCGATTCAGAAAATAATAGTAACTTGTCTTTATTGGTCACCAGTAAAGCGGCGTTATCGGATGTACAAGATCTCGATGTGGTCGAAGCTTCAACTCGGTTTTCACAGCAGCTGGTTATTCTTGAGGCCGCGCAGGCGAGCTTTGTCCGAGTCCAGGGGTTAAACTTGTTTAATTTCCTTTAGAGGAGAGGTTTTGTTCGGTTAGTAATTTTCTAGCCGTTACAGCGCTTTGCCGATAATTTTGCGATTCCCAGAAAGACTTTGCCAGATTGTTATTTGACGTATAATTGCATTCTGCCAAAGTTATTCCAACAGATTTAAAACACTCTTCTACCGCAGCAACTAATTTTTCTGCTATTTTCATCTTTCGACAATCTAAATCGACCCATAGTAGGTGAATGATTCCCTTGATTGGTATAGCAAGAAATCCGTTGTCATTAATAACGCTATTTGCAAATATAAAACCCTTTGGTTTCGCATCTATTTCTGCAATCAGACAAAGGCAGTTTGAGTTAGTAATTTCGCTAGACAACCATTTCTCTAAATTTTTTTCAAAATTCGGATGCGTTTCTATTTCACCATCGTCTTCATGGCTGTGAAGCAGTATTGTCCATTTCAGTAAAAGCGCTAAATCTTCTTCGGTAGCCTGGCGAATCTCAAACATTTTACTTTGATTCGTAGTGCTGGGGGTGAGAGCGATACGCTTTAATAGCGTTGGTTGAGTTCTTTAGATTAATACTGTCGCTGATAGCTTGTTTTTTTTGCGCTTTGATGATGTCCTTAACTTTATCGTCAACAGATCGGATTTCTTTATTCAGGTTGGACAGTTGATCGATTAAATTTAGGTCCTGCGAATTGAAAATATTCTCAATATGCTGGTGCCTGGTTTTTGTCGATGTCGCAACGCTATCCCAATCAGATTTTTTTGCAAAAGCTAAGATGTCTTTATTTAAGCGTGCGATTTCAGCAAGGTAATCTTTCATATTGATTACTGGGGCTGATTATAACGTTTGTTCTCGAATGCCGTCCCATCCTTCTTTAACTTGTTTCATTACGGCTAAAACGTCGTTTAATTTCTTTTCGCTATTCTCAGTGTTCGCTTCCACAAGCGTAAGCGTGCAATACTCATAAAGGTGGTTTAAATTATGTGCAATTTCACCGCCTTTTTCCATATTCAAACTGCCTTGTAAGCCACCGATTATCGAAATCGCCCAGCTTATGTGCTGACCTTTTTCTGCAGTTTTCCCATTGTTTAGAAAAAACTTAGCGCGGTTAATTTTTTCAATAGCTCCGTCAATGAGCATTTGAATTAAACGGTGAGGGTCAGCATTTTCTACCCCTGTGGTTGCACCTGTTTTAGCGTAAGCGGAAGCTCCTGATAAACCCATTTATTAGACCTCGATTTCTGTCAAGTTAATATTTATTCTTTATTGCCGGAAGAAAAGCCGGGTAAATTTGCAAATTGTTGAGCGATGTAACTCTGCGTGCTGTTAAATTGTGCAACAGCGGCGTCCATTGCTGAAAACTGTTTGATAAGACGAAGTTGTATCGATTCAATCCTGAGATCAAGCGAAACTCTATCGTCAGCAATGCGAGAAAGTTGCTCGTTAAGTGATTGCTCTCGAGTTGTAATTATGCCACCACTACCGGTATAAGTATCGATAAGATCTTTTAATTTAGTCGCGAATCCGTTGGTACTGGTGAATAACTCATCAAATTGCTCGAAATCGTTGGATATCGCATCATCTAATACGCTGTTGTCAATTTCTAGTTTTCCGTCTTGCGTACTGGTAATACCGATAGCTGATAGGCTATTGAAATCGCCGGTTACATCTGAATTAGTAGACGAAAAAAGATTCCTGACTTGTGAGCTAACTTGACGTAAAGTCGAATCGCCAAGCAGAATGCCTGGAGCATTGGTATCCGCAGCGCCAAGTTGTTGGGTGACTTCTACAAAGGCATTATAAGCTTCAACAAAACCGGTAATTAAGGATTTGGTGCTACTTGTATCAAGAGACACATCAAGCGTGCTGGTTTCTCCTGTTGCGTGTTCTTTGGTAATGTCAATGGTTAAGTCCTGAATGACATTAGTGAAAGTATTTGTCGCACTAGTTGTCGAAAAACCGTCGACATTTATTGTGGCGTCCGATGCAGTTTGGCTCGATGTAAGATTGGTAGCGAGATCGGCTAAAGAAGCATCTCCTGAGAAGGTGACAACCAGATCGTTGCCGGCTCCTGTCGTCGATGAATTAAAGGTTAACACGCTACCAGTATCCACCATATCAGAAACGTCGTTTAACAAGTTTACCGAAACAAAATCATTGTCAGCGGCGTTATTTATGTTATTTCGAATATCTTCCAAGGTGTCGGTTGAAGAAACCGCGACATCAAAAGATTCGCCTCCAACCGTAAAACTTAATGTTCCGTCACCGAAGGTGGTCGAGCTACCACCAGTAAATATCTGTGATTCCGATATTGTGCCTTTAGCGAGACTTACAACTTCGATATCGTAACTGCCAGGAGTCGCACTTGAAGTTGCAGAGGCGGTGAAAAAATCTTCGTCGCTAATGGAAACCGACCTTTTGCTAAAGCTAGAAGAAAGGCTTAAGTCAAAAGCGGCGTTTCTTAACTCTTCAAGAGATCCATTTAAACTGCCGAGTCCAGTCAAGGTAACTGTTACGTCTGCTTCTAATCGATCGAGACTATTTTGTTTAGGTGCGCGTTCCGCAGCGACCAGAGCGTCGACGATACCTTGAACATCGAGGCCAGAGCCGAGACCACCAATTGAAATAAGACCCATACGTTTACCTATTTGAACTTAGTCGGGTGCTGTAAACTCGCGCCCGTGTTGAGATTGACTCAAGTATTTATGTCAACTCAATCTAAGTTTAGTTAAGCTGAAATAAGCACTTGTTTGTGATACTAAGTTATCGGCCGAATTCTGTCTGAATTTAATTTTTTAGCGATAAATAAGTTAAAATTTAGCGATTTTTAGTATTTCAAAAGATATTAAGGATATTGTTTATTTAGCAATTACTGTTCCAAATTGCATCGGCAAAGAAAAGGAGGGTTGCCCCTCCTTTTCTCACACTTTCTCTTTCAGAAGAACGCCACTACTGCCGTCGCCATCTTCATTGAGCTCCTTCAACCTGCGGGAAAGGTTGATAAGTTCTTCGGGGGGAAACTGTCGTATCAGTTCATCGGTTTCTTTATCAATGACCCGTACAATCGTTACGCCGAGTTCCTCGTCAACTTCAAACTGGAGACTTCTATCAATGCTCTGATTAAAGTTTTGAAATTCTTCAATCTGAGATTTAACTTTTTCCAGTTGTTCCTGCGGCTTTTGGTTGCTGCTCGTTGCACTTACATTTTCGCTAGTTGCGCTTGGTGCAAGATTCGGAACTGCATTTACTCCATTATTACTAGCATTAACATCAGCTGAAGGCTCTCTATTACTCAGAGACGGCAAACTTCTGCCGTTTGTATCTGAGGGCGGTTGAAAGTTGCCTGACAAATTGTATATGCCCATAGCAAATTACCTATTAAGAGCGAAGAAGAAAGTTGGCGCGAACCAACTTTCTCTCGTTACGTTAAATAGTGATTTAACGTATGCCATCAACTTATTGCAGTAGTGATAATACTGACTGACTTGAGGCATTCGCCTGAGCCAATACAGACAGACCAGCTTGCTGCAACACTTGGTTTTTAGCCAGATTTGCAGTTTCCACTGCGAAATCAGTGTCACGGATTCGTGAACGTGCTGCCGAAACGTTTTCAACGATACTACCCAAGTTGGAAATAGTGCTGTTTAAACGATTTTGTACCGCACCTAAACCTGCACGTGTAGTATCGATACCAGAGATTGCGGCATCAATTACATCGATTGCAGATTGCGCACCAACTTGTGTACCAACGTCAACTGTGCTTACCGCTGTTAGCGATGAAGCGACTGTTGCAGCTGAGAATACGTTATCTGAAGCATTGGTTACCGTAAACGCGTTGCTTGAAGTAACACGCACTTCACCGATTGCACGAGTCGAGTCAGCACCACCGCTCACTAGAGCTGCGGTATCAGCAGTAGCTGTGCCGTCATAGTCTAAGCTTGTTACGGTTGCGTTTGAGCCCAGGAAAGTTTCGATAACAATATCGTCACCCGACTCACTGACCAAGTTCATTGAAGCGCCATTGTCAGTTGCCACAATTCCTGTGGTTGCTGTCTGTGCATTAATGGCTGCGGCCAAATCTGACAGATCTGCAGTGTTTGTTACATTGACCGAAATGCTGACTGCGGTACCGGCTGTTCCAGACAGGTCAAAAGAAATAGTACCTGTTGCCGTTAAACCAGAAAGAGAAATCGCCGTTCTAGCATCTGCGGAAACACCCGTGTTACCGGTGGTCGCATTAATTAAACCCGCGATTGTGCCTGCGCTGTCACCAGCACCGACATCAAAGGTATCGGAACCTAAAGGACCACTGACGGTGATGCCCGTTTCAGCCGCTACAGCGTTTGCACCTGCCGTAGTTGCCGCTGCCAATACCGTACTGACGTCTGCGCCACCCACATCGATTCGATTTGAACCAAGGCTAGTCGCACGCGCATTACCGATAGAAACGTTAATTGTTTCGTTCGCTTGTGCACCAACCTGGAAGCTTTCGGTGCCAAAAGAACCGTCTAATAACGCTCGACCACCAAATGAAGTTGTATCGGCGATACGATTTAATTCTGCTTGTAACTGCGAAACTTCTTGTTGAAGTGCTGCTCGAGCAGTACCGCTGTTACTACCGTTAGCAGATTGGATAGCCAAATCACGCATACGTTGCAAGATATTAGTCGATTCCTGGAGCGCGCCTTCTGCGGTTTGCGCCAAAGAAATACCGTCGTTTGCATTTCGTACAGCAACATTCAAACCATTAATTTGAGAAGTTAAAGAGTTTGAAATTTGAAGACCGGCTGCATCATCTCTCGCACTGTTAATTCGTAGACCAGTTGAAAGACGTTGAAAAGTGGTGGCCAGATCATTATTGGTGTTGGTTAATGACCGTTGAGCACCGAGAGACGAAACATTCGTCTGAATAACATTACCCATGATAAATCTCCTAAACCTTTGATATCTAAACTAATTTAGAATTACAAAGTGCTTAAAAAGTAAGATAGTCAAGCTTGAGAAACCTGCTATCCGCGTATTGTTGTTAAAACAACCAAATTGAAAAAATTGCCTGAGAAACACTTTTTTCAAGTGAATTAGCGCTTCCAAAGAGGTGAAATCTGAGAAAAATCATCGCCTGAGAAACAATAATTCGTTATGTTCGCAAATTACTGAGAATAACTTGCGTTCACAAGAAGTATCGGCCCTGAAAATGGCGACTTTATTTTTTGCTGAAAATAATTAGAAAATTTTCGGAATGAAATTGTTAAACTGATGATTTAAAAGGGTTTTTTATTGGCAAGATAAGGCAGGTTTTTACGCGGATCGGCTATTCATAAGTGCAGGTGGGTGAAGGGTACAGCGCGTACCCTTCACCAGGGCACCTAAAGTTGTCGTACGGTAGGGGCTTTTTCGGCTTTCATAATATTACCCTTGAATCAGGGATAGTACTGACTGGCTGGAAGCGTTGGCTTGCGCTAACACTGACAGACCGGCCTGTTGTAGCACCTGATTTTTGGACAAGTTAGAAGTCTCTACTGCATAGTCAGTATCTCTGATTCGCGACCGAGCTGCAGAAACGTTCTCTACAATACTTTGCAAATTAGAAATTGTTGACGACAATCGGTTTTGAACCGCACCTAAATCCGCTCGATTACTATCAATCTGCTTAATCGAGGCATCGACTACGGCAATGGCGTTTTGGGCACCCATATTCGTGGAGATATCCAAATCGCTAACGCGGTCACCTGCGGTAACATTACCCGCGACAGAGGTTGTACCAATCACACCACCGGTGTTGTTGGCGGCTGCTGCGGTTGCACCAATTAAAGAGAAGGTTGAATTGGTATCCGATGTTGTAAAGGCAATATCACCTGTCACGACAACACCTTCAGATACCGCATCTAGCGTTTGTGCGTTTGCTAATGGGGTGCCGGCGGAATCGACTGAGTCAACGGTGATGGTTTCATCACCATCAGTAGCGGTAATCGCCGTAAGCTGCACCGAAATATCAGCACCGGATTGATCGGTGATTTCGACGTAGTTATTGGTTGTATCAATGTTGACTTCAAGATTCGATAATGCACCGAGTTGCTGAATTTCAGAGCCTAATGCATTTAACAAATCGTCTTCTGTAGCGCCGGTTATAACGAGCGATGTATTGCCGTTAATGCTGACGCTGAAAGATTCATCCCCGTCTAAAGTTCCAGTAAATGCCAGTCTCGCTGTCGTTTTTGCATCAGCTGTAACATTAGGAACTTCAGAATTGATCTTGTCAGCAATTTGTTGAGCTGAATCTCCAGCCGCCACGGAAACAGCAGCTGTGGCACTGTTGACTGTGAAGGTAAGTGTGTCTGCAACCATCGAGCTCGCCGGCGTAGTGGAAGTGGCAGATATCCGGTTAGAACCAAAGCCGGCAAAGGCCAGGTTATTCACGCCAAGGTCGTCTGCTCGCGCCGAATTGATCGAGATATTGATGGTCTCAAACGCCTGTGCGCCGACTTGAAATTGAGCGCCCGTCAGTGTACCCGTCAGGATATTTCGGCTACCAAATCGCGTCGTGTTAGCAATGCGGTCGACCTCTTGTACCAGCTGCTGGACTTCAGCGTTCAATGCGGCACGTTCAGAAGGACCATTGCTGCCGTTGGCGCTTTGAATGGCGAGGTCACGAATTCTTTGCAATATATTCGTGGTTTCCTGCATCGCACCTTCAGCGACTTGCGCTAGCGATATACCATCATTTGCGTTTCGCGATGCAACCGTTAAGCCGTTGACTTGCGAGGTTAAACCGTTAGAAATTTGTAGTCCCGCAGCATCATCGCGAGCGCTATTAATTCTTAAACCGGAAGAAAGACGTTGAAAAGTTTGCGCGAGGCTACCATTGACATTAAGCAGATTGCGCTGTGCGTTTAACGAAGAAACATTAGTCGATAATACGTTTCCCATTTTTTGACTCCTAATCTAATGCTTACAGACAACAGGCGGTCAGAGTTATAGAGCCGTTGCCAAAGCAAGAAAAAATTAATAAAAAAATATTTGGGAAAGAAAAACTGAGAATAAATCTTTCGTTCTTTCATCGACCATCTGAGAAATGGTGACGCTTTAGAAAGGAACTGAGAATTGCCTACTAAAGTGAACAAGGGTGAGAAGCCCCGCTCAACTAATGTATCGGCGTGCAAAATGTCGACTTTAAAAAAATACATAAAATATTTTTGATTGAGTCTTTTTCAATCACAGCTCGGGTCATTAAAAATGGATTGACTGTTGGCAGACAGCGTCCAATCGCCTTTTCTTTTTACTACGCCAGGGGCTTCTTACAAAAAAAGTTGGCACACGCATTGCTTTTATCTAATCAGCCAATATAAATGTTAGTGCTGACAAATCATTACCCATGATAAATCTCCTGATGCTTATATCGGTCACGTTCTTCGGAACATTGCTTGAGTTTGAGGCTTAAGTTGCTGAGAACAGCTTATTTCAAGGGCTCTAGCGCGAAGATTAAAGGCACGTGGTTGCTGAGAACAGCCACAATGCACTTAAACTTCAGTCGTACGGTAAGGGGTCGTTATTCGACCCCTTTCTCTTTTCCGGCAAAGATATTCCGAGATGAGTTGGCAAGAATTTGCCTATTTAGAATGAACTAACTAGTATCAACTTTCTTATTGAGTAAGGCACTTTTATATAAACAATGGCCCAAAAACTCACCGAAGCAAAAATTAAACGAATCCAGAAGCTTTATCAAAAAGCTGCAGATTTAATGGCACAGGGCCAGCTAAATGCTGCTAAAGTCACCTGTCGAAAAATTCTTCAAATTAACCGAAGTGATCACAATGCGCACCACATGTTTGGATTAATATACAAGCATGAGCATCAATATATTGAGGCAATCGAGTCATTTAAGCAGGTTATTGCTAGTGAAAAGCATCCAAACGCATTGCTTGAAGCACATTTAAACTTACTAGATTGTCTTCGCGCATTAGAAAAAGATAAGGAAGTAATGGAGCGAGTCATTCGACTCCTGGAGCACTATCCTTTTGAAATTAGATTGCTTTATTTAAAAGCCAAAATGCTTGATAAGCAAGGGCTAGTGCAAGAGTCGCTTGAGTGTTATAAACAAATAACAAGCTTTCCTGCCTCGGATTCACCCATAAATCAGGAAATTAAGGCCTATGCTCATCTATTTTTGCAAACGGCTCCCACGCTACCACCTATTAAGGAAGATATCGAAGTAATTGAGCAATTAATCAAGCAGTATAACCACGAACACGCACTGGCAATTCTTCATTTTGCCCAAGCTCACGGGCTCGAGCGTATGAAAGAATACTCACAAGCGTTAAGCGCTTTTGAAAATGGAAACAACCTGTTCTGGAAAACCAACGCGCTTATTTTTAACCAATTGCTGGCTGATTTTGAGAAGACTACGCAATTTAACTGGCATGAGTTGTCTCCTGGTTCTGTTACAGAGGAACCTGCTCTTCGGCCGATTTTCATTGAAGGCTTGCCGCGCAGTGGAACAACGCTCATAGAATCAGTGTTAGCCGAATCCGACTCAGTCGTACCCTGCGGTGAAACGCCATTTTGGCTCGGTGCATTGGAAGAAGAAGCCAGGCATCATAATTTAGGATTTCGCGAGCTAATAGAAAATCCGAATAGCCTAATTTGTAAGGCTGTCGGCAGCAACTATCTAAACAAAATTTCTGCGAAGTTTGAACCTGAAAAGTTATTTGTCGATAAAACCGTGAATACTTATGAGTATGTTGGAATTAAAGCGTTAGCGTTTCCTCAAGCCCAATTCATTTATACCTATAAAAATCCGCTAGATTCATTATTTTCAATGTATCGCCAAAACTTTAATTTAGGCGTTCACACCTATTCTTATCATCCCGCTGCCTGTGCTTTTATGGTCAAATTGTCTCAAAGTTATATGAAATTTTGGCAAAAAGTATTTCCGAATAGAATTTACTTTTATTCTTACGAGGAAAATATTGAGCGAGGAGAGTCCGGTTGGCAATCGCTTTTCAATTGGTTGAATTTAGATTGGCAGTCAGAGTTTATGCAGTTTTATGACACAAAACGTGAAGTGAATACGTTAAGCTCGGCGCAAGTAAGGCAGGAAATATCGAGGAAATATACCAACCGCAGCGAAAAATACGGAAGATTATTAGATAGTTTCAGGCAGTTTTTGCAGATGCCAATTGAAGAGCTAGCACAATTTTTATCCAATGATGGTTTAGATTCTCAGAGTAAAGGATAGAATAAAGGATAAAATCTTATTAATCCAAAGAGTTAATCAATTATTAAAAGTCTGCAATAGCGTTAGTTAAACGTGTCAGGCTCGATATATTCTAACCTGAGCTTGACGTTTTTTAGGGTGAATCAAGCGTTTAAAAATTAAATAAAAGAAAATTAGAGTTTTCGGCATGACTACAGCTAGAATACACCCCCATTAAAACATGATTTTTAAGAAGAAATTAGTAGCGACAAAACTTTGACAAAATTTAATATCTTGTCTAAAACTAAAGCTATATTGTTAATTTTAAAACGTTTTTGATTAATTCTTAAACAATTCACTTGGTTCCAGGGCCAAATTCGACGGTCACCTTCATAAAAAATGAGAAAGCATAAATGGTAGAGAATAAGAAGTTGTTAATCATTGATGATAATGAAGCTCGTTGTCATGATCTGAAAACAATCTTTGATTTCATTGGTGAATCTTGTCAGGAAGTTACAAGTAACGGCTGGAAACCTCATTTTGAACATACAGAGTCATTAATTGGCGTCCTGATAGGCGATTCTCAGCAATACGGCGATACTTCCAGTCTGATCAAAGAGATTCATCAAGTTGACCCGACCATGCCAATATTAATGTTGGATGATGTGCCAATGACGGGTGATATTTCGCATCAATTGTCGCGCCAGATTGTCGGTCGCATCGGATGGCCGTTAAAACATAATGAAGTGTTAGAAGCGATCCACTCCTGTCAATATTGTCGCGATAATCAACACGCATTTAGTGAACATAACAAATCGCTCGAACTGTTTCGCAGTATGGTTGGCAAGAGTGAAGCGATGCGAAATATTCGCCGATTAATCGAGCAAGTTGCGGCCACGGATGCAAGTGTACTCATTCTCGGCGAATCAGGTACTGGCAAAGAAGTCGCTGCCCGCAACCTTCACTATTTATCTGAGCGCTCAGATAAGCCGTTTGTACCGATCAACTGTGGCGCAATACCTGCAGAGCTGTTAGAAAGTGAACTGTTCGGTCATGAAAAGGGCGCGTTCACCGGCGCCTTAACGGCTCGCAAAGGCCGGTTTGAGCTGGCTCAGGGTGGCACCATTTTTCTGGATGAAATAGGGGATATGCCGTTGCCCATGCAGGTCAAGTTATTGCGCGTTTTGCAAGAGCGTACTTTTGAACGGGTAGGTAGCAATCAGTCGATAGAAGCCGATGTACGAATTATTGCCGCGACTCATCGTGATTTGGAAAAAGAAGTATCTGAAAGCCGCTTCCGTGAAGATCTGTTTTATCGCTTAAATGTTTTTCCAATCGAAATGCCGGGCTTGCGTCACCGAGTAGACGACTTGCCACTGTTAATCAATGAACTGGTTGCGCGGCTGGAAAATGATAAGCGCGGGTCGGTAAGACTCAGCCCCAATGCGGTTCAATCGCTCATGCAATGTCCCTGGCCGGGTAATGTTCGCGAACTGGCCAATCTGATCGAACGACTTTGCATTTTATATCCTTATGGGGTTGTTGATTTGAAAGACTTACCGAGTGAGTATCAACATAGTGAAGGGATCGACAGTTATCCTCAGCCTGAATTAGCAGAGCGACGAGCAAAAGCCAAAGAAATGGCTGACCAAACCTCGTCCAATCCTGCCCCTGCACCTCTGGCGAATTTGCCCGAAAACGGCGTCAACCTGAAAGAGTTTGTCGCCAAGCTCGAAATCTCCTATATAGAGCAAGCGTTGGCCGAAGAAGACTGGGTGGTTGCAAGAGCCGCCAAAAGGTTGGGGATGCGACGCACCACGCTCGTTGAAAAAATGCGTAAGTATGATTTGCAAAAAGCCAGTTAACTCACACCATCGAATGCTGGCCTAGCTTTCAGCAAAGCCAGTAAATTGACACTCCGTCTGAACATTCTCTAAGTTTTCGTTTAACTCATTGATTTAAAATAAAAATAAAAATAGGCACGCTATTTGCTCTACCTCATCTAAAGCCGTCAATTTGTAAATTTATTGACACTTAGCATTTTGAGTGAGGTAGCAATGCCGCAAACCAGTAGCAACTTAAACGCCCAATCTAAATTCGAATCCACCAGTGTTTTATCGCAAAACGCTTTGTTTTCTGACGCAAGTGAAGAAGATATCACTCTACAAAGTGGTGTTCAGCTAAAAAGCGTAATGTCCGAGTTGAACCGATTGTCTGAAACATTTGCTCACTCGTATCAGACGCTTGAAAGTCAAGTGGAAAAACTCAATGGCCAATTACAAAATGAAGCGGAAGAAAAACAGACCGCTCTCGAAGAGAAACAACAATTACTTATTGAAAAAGCCTCTTTGACCGATCGTTTACAAAGTTTATTGGCGATTATGCCTGCTGGTGTTGTTGTCATTGATGGTAACGGACGGGTAAAAGATTGTAACGCCGTTGCCGTAGATATATTAGGGAGACCTTTACTCGGCCAACAATGGGTTGGGGTGATAAGTCGAGCTTTTGAACCACGCGCCGACGATGGACACCAGGTATCACTCAAAGACGGTCGCAAAATTCATATTGAAACTCGCGCTCTGGATTCAGAACCTGGTCAGTTGGTCTTGTTAACGGACCTGACCAAAACCAGACAACTCCAGGCGGAGCTCAGTCAGCAGCAAAAACTTTCCAGTATGGGCAAAATGATCGCCTCGCTTGCTCATCAAATAAGAACGCCTTTATCCGCTGCGATTTTATACGGCTCGCATTTACGAAACAACTCGATTGGTGGGGCCATTAAACAGCAGTTTAGTGATAATTTGATGGAGCGACTGCACTTTATTGAGCGTCAGGTGAATGACATGCTTAATTTTATGAAGGGCGAACGAAAACAAAAAAGCGGCCTGCCGCTAAATGAATTTATCGCTCTGTTAAGCCAAATGGCAAATGAGTTGCCGCGGATAGTTGAATTTAATGTCAGCTCTGAGCATTGTGAAGACAAAATTCTCTACGCCGATAAAGATGCGCTAACTGGCGCTATCATGAATCTGTTAGAAAACGCTTGTGATGCGTGCGAAGCTGTTGAGGCGGCAAGAATATCGATCACCTTTATAGCCAAACACCAGCTAATAGTGGTGGTAAAAGATAACGGCATGGGCATTTCAGATGAACACCAGAAAAAAGTATTCGAACCTTTTTTTACCAGTAAACCAAAAGGTAACGGTTTAGGTTTGGCGATTGTTCATGGCGTGATTTTAGACCACGGTGGAACAATAAAAGTCAAGTCTCAAATCAATACCGGCACACGATTTGAGATCACGTTACCGTTAGAAAACGATTCAGCAAAACATTCTTCACCGCACACACACAAGCACAGTGATCCGCAACAGGAGAAACAAAATGAACTCTAGTGTTCTCGTCGTCGAAGATGACCAAGCGTTAAGAGAAGCGCTTAGCGCCAGTCTGGAAATCAGCGGCTATAACACCATAACAGCCGATTGCGCCGAGTCAGCATTAAGTATGCTAAACGGAGACAAATTACCCGACATGGTCGTTACAGATATTCAAATGGGTAATTTAAGCGGCATTGATTTGCTCAAAAATCTGCGCAAGCGAAGCGCTCAGTTACCGGTTATTTTAATGACGGCCTATGGCGAAATCAGCGATGCTGTAGAGGCCATGCGATTAGGCGCTTGTGATTATCTGCAAAAGCCGTTTGAAGCTGGTAAGTTGACCGACCTGATTGAAAACTACCTACCAAAGCGTAGCGCTTCAAATATCGTGATTAACGATCCTGCCAGCGCGACTTTGTTTACTTATGCAGAACGAATTGCAAAGACCGATTCGAGTGTGCTGCTTTCAGGACCGAGTGGTAGCGGAAAAGAAATTATGGCGCAGTTTATTCATCAAAATTCTGAGCGAGTTGAGCAACCCTTTGTGGCGATTAACTGTGCTGCCATTCCTGAAAATATGCTGGAAGCGACATTATTCGGTTATGAAAAAGGCGCGTTTACTGGTGCCCACCAAGCCAATGCCGGTAAATTCGAGCAAGCACAAAATGGTACGCTGTTGCTTGATGAAATTTCCGAAATGGATCTGGCGTTGCAAGCCAAAATTTTACGCGTCATTCAAGAAAAAGAAGTTGAGCGCCTGGGCGGAAAGAAAACCATCAAGCTCAACGTCAGAATTATAGCCACAACAAATCGCGATTTAAAACAGGAAGTCGTCGATAAAAATTTTCGGGAAGATCTTTATTATCGCCTGAACGTATTTCCTATTCAGTGTCTGGCTTTAAAAGATCGGCCCAAGGATATCATTCCGCTATTTGAAAACCTGCTCGCTAATAATGAAACCGTGCGCTCGCGTGGTGGACTCAATTTATCAGCGGAAGCGAAAGCAAAACTGGTGGCCTATACCTGGCCAGGTAACGTTCGTGAACTTGATAATCTGGTGCAGCGCGTAGCCGTGTTGGCCAGTGACAGTGTGATTCAAGCTGATGACATCCAATTTGAAAATCCCCCTTTGTGTGGCGAAGTAAGTACATCGTCTTGTGAGCGAAATCAAAATGATGGTCAATTGGGCAACGATCTTCAAAATCATGAGTTCCAACTTATCATTGAAGCGCTTGAGACATACCATGGAAAGAAAAAAGACGTCGCCAAAGGATTGGGAATTAGTCCCAGAACACTCAGATACAAATTAGCCAAAATGCGCGAACTGGGTTATGAAATCCCAGGCAGAGGAGGTAATTCATGAAAACCGGACTCGATCAAAATCTTATGCTGGCGCAAATGCAGCGCCTCAGCCAACTCGCCAAATCGGGTGCCAATCAAGGCGTACCCAATGTCGGCCAGGCGGGTGATGTCACTCAGACCGGTGGTGCGAATGGTGGCCAGTTTGGCAATCTGTTAACCCACGCGATCAATACCGTAAACCATTTGCAGCAACAATCTGCACAGGCTGCCACTCAAGTGGAATCCGGCGATGGTGGTGCCAGTCTGGTTAAAGCCGTTATCGCTTCGCAGAAAGCATCGGTCGCCTTTGAAGCGACAGTTCAGGTACGCAATCGGGTAGTGAGTGCGTATCAGGATATTATGAATATGCCAATTTAACTCGTTAAATTGGCTAACAAAGCAACCTTTTAGAACCAGATAATCAGGAGTCAGTGTGGCAGACACAGCTTCAACAGAAATGGTACAGGTCGATTCCGGTGCTTCCGGTATTTTGCCCGGTATGTCCAGTTTGGCACCGTTAAAACAGGTTGGGATCTTAATTGCGATTGCCGCCAGTATTGCGTTAGGTGTATTTATTGCGCTCTGGTCAAAAGATCCGGTAATGAGACCATTAGAGAATCTATCGCCGGAAGCGTCGATGGACGTTATTAATTATCTTGAACAACAACAGATCCCCTTTGACGTTGACCAACGCGGTCGTGTGCTGGTGCCGCAAAGTGGCTATCAACGGTTACAAATGGAGCTAGGCGCACAAGGCATTGAAGTGCAAGGTGCGATGGAAGATCCTTACTTAAAGAAAGATTCTGGTTTTGGCGTTTCTCAGCGCATGGAACAGGCCAGGTTATTACGAAATCAGGAAATCCGCCTGACCAAAACGCTCGAACAGTTTAATGGGGTTAAAGCGGTTAAGGTGCATCTGGCAATTCCGAAGGAATCGTCTTTTATTAAGAATCGGCGCAAGCCTAGCGCATCGGTGTTATTGAATTTGTACTCGCGGGGAAGCCTGGCCGATGAACAGGTAGACGCCATGGTCGATCTGGTTTCTGGTAGTATTCCAAATCTGGAACGGAATCGTGTCACTATTACCGATCAATTTGGACGATTATATCATTCCGGGAGCATGACAGAATCATCGCGTCGTAATTCGAAAGAACTTGGTATTATTCGCGAACGGCAAGAAGATATTAAAAACCGGATCGAACAAATTTTAACGCCACTGGTTGGAATAAGCGCATTCACCGTTCAGGTAAATGTGGATATGGATTTCACCCAAAAAGAGCAAACGTTACAAACCTTTAATCCGGATCTACCGGCAGTACGCAGCGAACGTACCATTGATGACTCGCGTAACGCGGCCGCGGCTTCGGGCGTACCCGGTGCATTGACGAATCAGCCCCCCGGGGCCGCAAATATACCCGCCACAAATCCGGGTGCAATCAATAACGCGCAGGATGCTAATAGCAATCAGCGATTAGAAGCTGAGCGGAACTACGAATTAGATACAACCATTAGCCATATTCTGCCTCAGGTCGGTATAATTAAACGGATCAGCGCGTCCATTGGTCTGGACCATGTGGACGACCCCAATAATGCCGGTCAGAAAATTCCTCGAGGTGCCGATGAATTAGCGCGAATTACTCGCTTAATCCAGGCGGCGATTGGTTTTAATACACAACGAGGCGATCTTGTGAACGTTGAATCTTTTCCATTTATGGTAGAGCAGCCATTACCTGCACCGGCACCTACGCCATTTTATGAACAAGAGTTATTCCAAACTTTACTTAACCCGATATTGGGCTTGCTGGGAGTCTTACTAATCATTTTCTTAGTACTTAAGCCTGCTTTCAATAAATTAGCGAGTCCGCCTGAAAAAGTTGTTCGGTCCGAGCTGGCTGGTGGTGCTGATGAGTTGGATCTCAGCGGTTTAACGGGAAGTGGTGAAGGTGGGCTAGGTGAAGATCAAGTCGTGCTAAGCGGTCATGAAAGTCTCGAGTTACCGCCCCCGACCGTCGGTGAAGTGAAAAAGTTGGAACAGGCGAAAGGCGTAGTGAACAACAATCCTACTCTGGTCGCTCAATTAGTCAAAAGCTGGATAGATGAAAATGGCTGAGGAAGATAAAGAAAAGGCAAAAAGCACATTATCAGGTGTCGACAAAGCGGCAATTTTACTCTTGTCTTTGGGCGAAGAAACAGCCGCCGAAGTGCTCAAACACATGGGGCCTAAAGAAGTTCAAGTGCTCGGTATGCAAATGGCCTCCTTGCGAAATGTCGGTAAAGGGGCGGTGGAAGAAGTGGTCGACGAATTCCTCGAAAAAGTCGAAGAACAAACGGGGATAGGGATCGGTACCGAAGACTATATTCGAAGTACATTGAAGTCCGCATTGGGCGAAGATAAAGCCGGCGCGCTAATTGACCGCATCTTAGCAGGCGCCAATACCAAAGGTCTGGATACTCTCAAATGGATGGACGCGAGAAGTGTTGCTGATGTGATCCGTTTTGAGCATCCGCAGATTCAATCAATCGTATTGTCTTATCTGGATCCTGATCAGGCGGCGGAAATTCTGGCGTTACTGCCGGACAAAGTCCGCGTCGATCTGGCAATGCGAATCGCAGCGTTAGAAGCCGTGCAACCGGACGCTTTACAAGAACTCAACGACATTATGGAAAAACAATTTACTGGCAGCGGTTCAACGCAGTCTCGTCAGATTGGTGGTGTCAAAACGGTAGCCGAAATTATGAACTTTATGGATGGCGCCAACGAAGCATTAATTATGGATTCAATCCGCGAAACCGATGAGGACTTAGTTCAGCAAATTGAAGATCTGATGTTTGTATTTGACAATCTGGTGGACGTAGACGACAGAGGCATTCAAGCGTTATTGCGAGAAATTTCGACCGATACATTAATTGTGGCTCTAAAAGCTTGTGATGAAGAAATCAAAGAGAAAATCTTCAAAAATATGTCAAAACGAGCGGCAGAATTAATGCGTGATGATCTCGATGCAATGGGGCCAGTAAAATTGAGCGAAGTTGAATCGGCGCAAAAAGAAATTCTAACCGTTGCTCGTCGAATGGCTGACTCGGGTGAGATTGTCCTTGGCGGTGGCGGCGAAGAAATGGTTTGATAGATTGAAGTGGTCAAACGATTTAGTTAATTGAAGGCAGAAATGATAATGGTGTTAAAAGCAAAATCCGATACACCGAGAAAACTGATTAAGCAAGTTGGTAGCGTTGCCGCCTGGCAAATACCAGAGCTGGATGGGGGGAATGCGCCGGCTTTTCGCCAACCCATTGAAGAAGAAAATGAGCGGGAAGAAGCCAGCGAAGAAGAAACTCGGCAAATCGATGAGGCAGAGATACAAGCCATCCGCGATGCCGCCTACCAGGAAGGACTGGAGCTAGGAAAAGCGGCGGGGCTGGAAGCTGCGAAAAAACAGATTGATGAACAAAATAAACTCATCGCAACCATGATTGATCAAATGATTGAGCCGCTTAGTCAATGTGGCGAAAAAACCCAACAAGAATTATTGAAACTCGCTTTCGCGATTGCGCGCCAGATCGTTCGACGTGAACTTCAACAAGATCCAGGACAGCTTATCGCGATCATTCGAGAAGCATTGAAATTGCTCCCCATCGGTGCAGAAAATATTACCATTGCGTTACATCCAGAAGACGCTAATGTCGTCAAAAATGCTTTGTCGATCGATGGCGAAGATGAGTCGGGACCCTGGCAAATAAAAAGTGACCCCTCAGTTGAGCGCGGAAGCTGTCAGGTGGACACCGAAAATTCCAAAATTGATGCGTCAATTGATAAACAGATTGCTGTTTTATTCAGTCGCGTAGCAGGCGGTCAACGGGCGGGTGAAACGCCTAATGAATGATCAAGGTTTAGCCGATTATCTGTCACAATTGAGGCCTATGATTGAAGACCAACCGAGTCTGGTGGTTGAGGGGCGTTTAACGCGCATGGTTGGAATGACGCTTGAAGCTGTCGGTTGTAGTGTCAACATTGGGGAACGCTGCCATGTTGAGACGGTCAATGGCAAAATGGAAGAAGCCGAAGTTGTCGGCTTTACCATGGACAAAATTTATCTTATGCCGATCGGCAGTATTCACGGATTAGGTCCTGGGGCTCGTGTGATTCCGACGCATCGCGCTGCTGAAATTCCAGTTGGCGATGCGCTCTTAGGGCGAGTACTTGATGGTCAAGGGAACCCCATCGATGGCAAGGGCGCAGTGGCCTGCCATGAGTCGCGACCGCTGGCGGCAGAACCGATAAACCCGCTCGAGCGACAGCCTGTTACCGTGCCGCTTGATGTCGGGGTCCGTTCGATAAATTCGGTACTGACTGTTGGACGAGGTCAAAGGATGGGGTTACTGGCAGGAAGTGGCGTGGGTAAAAGTGTTTTGCTTGGCATGATGACGCGCTTTACCGAAGCGGAAGTCATTGTGGTCGGCCTGATCGGTGAGCGAGGCCGAGAGGTTAAAGAATTTATTGAACAAATCCTTGGCACCGAAGGCATGAAACGATCGGTCGTTGTCGCTGTTCCGGCTGACAATTCCCCGCTGATGCGCTTGCAAGGCGCGATGTCGGCAACCACTATCGCCGAGTATTTTCGTGATCAGGGTAAAGATGTATTGCTATTAATGGACTCGCTCACGCGCTTCTGCCAGGCGCAACGCGAAGTCGCGCTGGCGATTGGCGAACCGCCGGCCACCAAAGGTTATCCGCCTTCGGTTTTTGCACTTTTACCGCGGCTAGTGGAACGAGCGGGTAATGGATCGATGGGGGGCGGGTCAATTACCGCTTTTTATACGGTGTTAGCTGAAGGGGATGATCAGCAAGATCCTATCGTCGATGCTGCTCGTGCAATTCTTGACGGCCATCTGGTGCTTTCGCGCGACCTGGCAGATTCGGGGCATTATCCGGCCATTGACATTGAAGGCTCGGTTAGCCGTGTCATCAATCAGATAACCACTGATGAACATCGCGATGCCATCAGCCAGTTAAAGTATCTCTACTCGACCTATCAACAAAGTAAAGATTTGATTACGGTGGGAGCCTATCAAAAAGGCAGCGATCCGATGATCGATCAGGCGATTGACATGATGCCGAGGATTCGCGCATTTCTTTGCCAAAATATCAATGAAGAAGTCCACATGGCTGAAAGTGTTGATGATTTACGGCAAATGATGCAATAGCTAACTATACTGGTAATGGGCAATTTGAATACTGACCGCTCAATGTTACCTAGAGAGAAGTTAGTCTCGGATTATCGCTAGCGGAGCAATGAACAGTTTTGCTAGTAATAACCAAGAATCATTATTGAAATTGTGACGTTAACTGGAGTACCCATGGTTCGCTCAAAAAGATTAAAACCCATCAAAGACCTCGCAAAGAATAACGAAAAGGTCGCGGCCGCTGAACTTGGCCAATCGCTTGAAAAACAGCGGAGTGAAAACCAGAAGTTAGAACAACTATTTGCTTATCGACGCGAATACCTCCATGAAATGGAAGTGAGAGTAAAACAGGGAATGACTGGCGCAACATTACAGCGCTATCACCATTTTCTGGCGAAACTCGACCTGGCGATCGCACAACAACAAGAAGCCTTAGAATTGACGCGCAAACAACTCGATGCCAGCCAGGATTTGTGGCAAGAAAAACGCAGCCGGAGCAAAGCTATTTCTCAAGTTATGGATAAAATGGCGGTCGAGGAACAGCGCGAACAGGATAAAAAGGAAGCTCGTCAAATCGATGAAATGTCCACTCAGGCGTTTTTGCGGTCTCGTTAACACCCCACTCTTCGCAGGGTCTTGCTTTTCATCGCTGAAGGCTGCAAGGCAAATTCCCCCATTGTTAAGCAAAAAAATTCAATTTTTCAAAGTCTTACGCTCGTTTGGCTGTCGCTAAGTTTTGCCCCTATTCAGTCAGAAATTAAGGTAAGTGGGTAATTTTCTGCTATACCTAAAAGTGAGAGAAAATCCTTTAATAACAAGTGGGTTGCACAATTTTAAGCGGCAGGAGCCTAAATTGGTTAAAAAAACATCAGTCAGACTGGGGAACGCCCTGGATATTATGCACGCCGCTCAGCTCAAAACGCGTCTGGAGACGTGTCTGGCAAAAAACAAACCGGTCGTGCTAATCAGCGATAAAGTGGAGCGGGCAGATACTGCCGGATTACAACTGATTTACGCATTCATTCAAGCTGTAGAAAGTGCTGGCCATTCCGTGAGCTGGCAGAAACCCAGTGACCCGTTACGGCAGATCGCTGAAACGTTGGGTATGGAACAGCACTTGAATTTGCAAGAACAACAATAATTTTCATTGGAGATCAATTAAATGACCAGAATACTTGCCGTTGACGATTCTACTTCTATGCGACAAATGGTTAGTTTTACGTTAAAAACAGCAGGCTTTGACGTTGTTGAAGCGATCGACGGTGTCGAAGCGTTACAAGCCGCAAAAGGGCAGCAGTTTGACGTCATCATATCAGATGTCAATATGCCCAATATGGATGGCATTACACTGGTAAAAGAAATTCGTTCTCTGGCTAATTATAAGTTTGTACCAATCCTCATGCTGACGACTGAATCGTCGAGCGAAAAAAAACAGGCTGGAAGGGCTGCTGGGGCAACAGGTTGGATTGTCAAACCCTTTAATCCTGATCAGCTACTAGCAACGGTCAATAAAGTCGTTGGCTAATTTGTTGATAGTATCTAAGAAATAATGTGGCGAACTTACACTAAATGTATTCCGGGTTGAATAAATGGAAATCGATTTAAGCCAGTTTCACAATGTATTCTTTGAGGAGAGCCTTGAAGGACTTGAATCTATGGAGCAGGAATTGCTCAACCTGGAAGATGATGCCGATAAAGAAAGCATCAACACCATTTTTCGCGTCGCGCATTCTATCAAAGGCGGTAGCGCCACATTTAATTTTAACGAAATTGCGGATTTTACCCATATCCTGGAAACGTTACTTGATCAGATGCGCGAAGGTGAACGAAACGTCACTCGTGAGATCATTGATTTATTATTGCGATCGGTTGATTCTCTTCGTCATATGTTGGTGAAACTTCAGCAAGGCGAAAAGGTTGACAATAGTTATTTACAGTTGCTTCATGCGTTTGAAAAAATTTTAAAAAATGAGGATTACACTTCTAAAAGTACTGACGCTCATGAGGCGAAACACGCGACGCGCTCGACGCATGAAGCCCAGAGTCCCGCTCCCCAAACCGCGTTAAAAAATACACGTTGGTGCATTCAGTTTTGCCCGAAAAATTACATCCTCCAAACAGGTAATGAACCTTATCGAATGTTTCGCGAGCTCAAAGGACTGGGTCATCTGGACTCGCATGTTAATCTCTTGAATGTTCCTGACTTTGATCAACTCGATCCCGAATCCTGCTATCTCTCGTGGACGCTTACGCTAGATGCTGAAGTGGAAGAATCGGTTATTCGAGAAGTTTTCGAGTGGGTAGAAGACGACTGTGATTTAACGATAACTTCGATAGCCTCGGACGAGAAAACAAGTGGCGAATGTGAGGATAAAAACCGCCAATCATCCACTGAGCGTCAGTCAAATAAAGCGCCTCCACATGTGACTGGTGACCTTGCATCGCAATCAGAATCTTTTACTGACACTGAGCAGGCAAAAGAAAGTGCCTCGGACAATGCCTCGAAGTTGATAACCGTAAAATCGGAAGAAAAGGTAACAGGGAGTGTTAAAGCACCGGCTGCTGCATCCATTCGCGTCGGCACTGATAAAATAGATACACTCATCGATCAAGTTGGTGAACTGGTAATAACCCAATCTATGTTAGGTGAGCTGGGAACAAAATTTGATATGTCAAAACTCAATGCGCTGTTAGCAGGCTTAAATGAGCTGGAACAAAATACGCGTCAGTTACAAGAAAGCGTCATGCGGATTCGAATGCTACCTATTGGATTTGTTTTTAACCGGTTGCCTCGCATGGTGAGAGACTTATCTAAACAGCTCGGTAAAAAAGTTGACTTGCAAATTAGTGGTGAAGCCACTGAACTTGATAAAACGGTAATGGAACAAATTGGTGACCCGTTAACCCATCTGGTTCGTAATGCGCTTGACCATGGTATCGAGTCGGTTGACGAGCGGCTCGAAAGTGGTAAATCAGAAGAAGGACAACTGAGCTTAAATGCGTTTCATCAAGGTGGAAATATCGTTATCGAAATTGCCGATGATGGTCGCGGGATTGACCCGGATCGCATTATTCGCCATGCGGTCAACAAAGGTTTGGTTGAAGCTGATACGGAACTTTCACACGAACAAATTCTTGCGTTGGTGATGGAACCGGGTTTTTCCACTGCCGAAACTGTGAGTGATATTTCTGGTCGCGGTGTCGGTATGGATGTGGTTAAACGCAACATCAATAACCTTGGCGGCAGCGTCGAGATAGACTCTCAGCAAGGAGAGGGTACTCGATTTACGATTCGCCTGCCTTTAACCCTTGCAATTCTAGATGGTCAATTGGTCAAAATAGCTGATGAAGTCTATGTGATTCCCCTGGTCTCAATAATTGAGTCGATCGCTTACTCGTCGGTTGTTGTAACACGTATCGCGGGCAACATTCCAGTGGTTCAATCCGGAAAGGAATACTTACCGATAATTAACTTATGCGATGAATTCGCGATAAAAACGTCGAATCAAAGCGGACAAAAAGCGCTCCTGGCAATTGTCGAAGGCGAGAATCGAAAAATTGCGATTCACATTGACGCGTTACTCGGACAACAGCAAGTGGTCATCAAAAGTCTAGATAATCATTATCAGGCGATACAAGGAATTTCGGGGGCCACTATCCTTGGCGATGGCAAGGTGGCGCTGATACTTGATATTGTCGGACTCGCCAGACGGGCGGCAAAAAATCATGACGCAAAACGGCAAGTTGCATGAGTCAAATTGAATTAAATTCCACCCTTATTGACGTGCTTCAAACCCAGCAGCGACTCGACGGTGCCGAAGAACTGGGGAGCGACGATATTGGCAGGAAATACTTAAGCTTCTATATCGGCGGAGAAATGTTTGCCAGTGACATACTCAATGTCCAAGAAATCCGCGGATGGGAACGACCAACAGCGTTGCCGAACGCTCCGGATTATTTGCTCGGCGTTTTAAATTTACGCGGTACCATTGTACCGGTAATCGATCTGCGAATTCGATTTGGTTTTACCCATTGGATTTATGACAAAACGACTGCAATTATTATTCTAAAAACAATCAGTGAAAGCCGAGAGCGTTGGATGGGATGTGTTGTTGATACCGTTTCAGATGTTATTAGTTGTGAAGATTCGTCAATCAAAAACTTACCATCCGATGGCGGGACTGTCGACGGCCTGTTTATCCAGGGTGTAATGAATGTGAATCAACAGGGTATTACTTTGCTGAATCTGGAAAATCTATTGTCGTTAAAACTGATTAATCATCCCTTCGCGGGCGACTTAAACATTCATGGCTGAAATAAAAGAAAATCAAAACCAAATGGCGCTGCGAGAAGAGTCAAGCACGCAGTATTTGACGTTTAAAATTGGTGACGATGACTTTGGAATAAATATTTTGTCTGTCCAGGAAATTCATGGCTGGATCCCACCGCGGCCTATTCCAGAAACACCGGATTATATTAAAGGGTTGATTGATTGGCGCGGCTTAGTTGTGCCTGTTGTTGACTTAAGAGAAAGGTTTAAGTTTGAACGAGTGAGTGATAATAAATCAACGGTGATTATCATAATAAAATCGCTGGTCGAGGCAATTGCGCAAAATTGTACCATAGCGATTATCGTCGACGGTGTATCTGACGTATGTGATATCGCTGATAGTGACGTTAAAAGAGCGCCTAATTTAGGCTCGAATATCGATACTGAGTTTATTAAAGGCATCGTAAAAATTGACCACCAAATGGTAATCGTTCTCGACCTTGGAAAACTTCTTAATCTCGACAACCTGTTTCATAAAATATGACTTTAGACGCGATGTAATTAACATTTTGAAAAACAGTACTCAATAAATAGTGTGGCAATATCGACAATCGGAGAAAACAATGGTGAATAAATTCTACGGCAATATGAAGTTAGCACAGAAACTGGGTGTCGCTTTTTGTTTTGTCTTGGTGCCGTTAATCATAACTATCATTTTTCTGAGCTCTGCCGCCATGAATAGAGTTGACTTTGCTTCAAAAGAGGTCGAAGGAATTCATGTGGTCGTGGCATTGCAAAAGCTTGTACAGAATATTGCTATTCATCGCGGAGTCTCTTCAGCTTATCTGAGTGGAGAAGAAAACTATTTTGACCAACTCGCCACTCATCAGCAAAATATTGAAGACAATTTCAAATTAATTGAAACCGTACTGGCGGAAAACGCGTCGATTGCTGTGGCCTCAAACGTTGAATCAATCAGAAATGACTGGCAATCCCTTTTGACCAACAACCTCGACTTGTTAGAAAGAGAGTCTATTGATGCCCATAGCGCTATCATTGATAAATTGATAGATTTAATCGTGAACGTCGCTGATATTTCCAACCTGACGCTAGACCCTAATCTTGACTCATACTACCTGATGTCCGCAGTCACTATTGATATTCCTAACCTGGCAAATCGCTTGGGAATTATGCGCGCTTTTGGAACCAGTATACTCAGCACCAGAGAGATTAATAGTGAGACAAAAATTTTGCTTAACAAACATCTGGTTGCCGTTGAAATTGCGTTCGATAATCTTAAGCAAGGCCGAACGACTATTTTTAAGGCAAACCCAGAACTTCGAAGCGAACTTTCGTTGTCTTATGATAAAGCGATTCAGGCGGCAAATACCGGCTTGGGTCTGATTAAAAATGAAATACTCGAGCCGCAGCAACTGAGCTATTTTTCTGAACCCTTTTTTAACCAGATGACGCAATCTATCGATAGTATCTATAATCTGACAAATGCACTTTCGCCTGCTTTGGAAAAATTACTGAATGAAAGAGTGAGTCAGGAAAAAACACTTATTTATACTGAACTAGCCATTATTGCGATTTTGGTTCTGGCCGGGTGCTCGTTAGGTTACTTTGTCATTAATCAGTCAGTTTCATCGTTAAAAACATCTATTAAAATTTTTAAAAAAATTGAAGAAGGTAATTTAGATAACAAAATTTCGAGCAAGTACAAAGATGAAATTGGCCAGTTAATTCAAGCCATCGCGAGTATGCAAACAACGTTAAAAGACAAAAATAATGAAGTGGGGCGGCTCGTTTCTGCGGTGAAAGGAATGAGTAATAGTATTATGATGGCTGATGTCGATGGCAATATTAACTATACTAATCCTGCTATCGAGAGCATGTTTCGGAAACGAGAAGATGAATTAAAAAATGTCTTTCCCAGCTTCTCTGTTGACAATTTAGTGGGAAGTAACTTTGATATTTTTCATAAAAACCCACACCATCAACGCCAAATATTGAGGCCTGAAAACTTGCCTCACAAAGCAAGTATTGAAGTCGCCGGTCTTTATTTTGAGCTGACAGCGGTAGCGTTACTAGATGAGCGAGGTGAGTTTCTTGGAACGGCAGTTGAATGGGTTGATACCACTGACCTGGTGCAAGCGCAATTACAGGTAGAAGCGTTAATTGCCGATGCGGGTCAAGGGAAGCTGGACAACCGGCTAGATACCGAAGCCTTTGAAGGGTTTATGCGCAATTTGGCAGATGGCATTAATATTATGTTAGATACGGTCGTCGAGCCGATTGAAAATTGTCAGGAAGTTTTACAAGCCTTGTCGAAAGGCGACCTTAAGCGAACCATGGAAGGAAATTTTCATGGGCTTTTTGAAGAACTGCAAAAGTCTATCAATACCAGTATTGAAAATCTTAGAAATATGGTTGGCGAAATTGTTGAAACCTCCAGTCACGTTTCCTCTTCAGCCATCGAAATAAGCCAGGGCAATGCTGACTTAAGTCAACGAACTGAAGAGCAGGCCTCTAGTCTAGAGGAAACCGCATCGAGTATGGAAGAGCTTACCTGTACCGTCAAAGAAAACGCCGATGCCGCTACCAAAGCAAACAAATTGTCTCACGAAACCATGTTGTTGGCCGAAACCGGCGGTAAGGTGGTGTCCGAAGCGATTGGGGCGATGAAAGATATAGATGATGCCTCTCGAGAAATTTCAGACATCATTAGCGTAATTGATGAGATTGCATTTCAAACCAATTTATTGGCGTTAAATGCGGCCGTAGAAGCTGCTCGAGCGGGTGACCAAGGTAGAGGATTTGCAGTGGTTGCAGCTGAAGTACGTAATCTTGCACAGCGGAGCGCGAGTGCGGCAAAAGAAATTAAATTACTGATCAACAACAGTGTCTCCAAAGTTGATCTTGGTAGTCAACTAGTCAATGATTCTGGAGAGAAACTCAACGACATTGTCGGCGCAGTAAAAAATGTCACTAGTCTGGTGTCAGATATTTCTAACGCCAGTGAAGAACAGGCTTCAGGCATTCAGCAAATCAATCAGGCGATCACTCAGATGGATAGCATGACGCAACAAAATTCAGCACTGGTTGAAGAAGCGGCAGCTTCAGCCGAATCACTGAGTGAGCAGGCTAATAACTTGATGGAGCTGATGAGCTTTTTTGAAACTGGCAAAGAGAGCGGCCAGTTAACAAATCAACCTCCCATTCGAAGAAAACCAGACAGTCATACTGAGCAAACCAGTCAACGTAGCATTAAGGTTTCATTGGATGATGAGTGGGAGGAGTTTTAATCAATATTTTCTCATGGCCGTAAATTCTAAAATGAGTGAGGAACTGCTGCCCCGAAGAGAGTTTGACTTCACGCGCCGAAATTTTGATCGTGTGGTGAAGTTGATTCGGCGTAAAGCCGGTATTTTTTTATCCGACCGCAAATCGGATATGGTCTACTCTCGACTGGCGCGGAGAATTCGAAAATTAGGTTTTTCGAATTTTGACACGTATCTTGATTTCGTCGAAGAAGATTTACCGGAATCGATCCATTTTACCAATGCGTTGACGACTAATTTAACCCACTTTTTTCGTGAGAAACACCACTTTGAATATCTATCCCAAACGTTTCTGCCAAGTTTGTTTGAAAAGAACCAACAACGGATTCGAGTCTGGTCTGCGGGATGTTCAACAGGTGAAGAGCCTTATAGCGTGGGATTAATGTGGATGGCATTAGAAGCGAAACCAGCGCATGTAGACTTCAAAATATTGGCAACAGATCTTGATACCAATGTTCTTGAAATATGTCGTAAAGGCATATATCCGGTTGAAAAATTATCGCCGGTTTCTCTGCCCCATTTAAGATGGTTTAGAGAAACTGAAAACTGTGGGGCTGATGAGCGGGAAATTAGTCCGAAAATACGAGAATTTATTTATTTTAAACAGTTAAACCTCATGGATGAATGGCCAATGAAGGGTCCCCTAGACGTGATCATTTGTCGTAATGTGCTGATTTATTTTGATAAAGCAACGCAATTGAATTTAGTGCAGCGATTTTCTAATTTGTTAGCAAAAGATGGCTGTTTGATTCTTGGTCATTCTGAGAGCCTTAGCGCTAACAAGGGCCAGTTTGTATCTATAGGGAAAACAATCTACAGGAATAATCGATAATGGCGTTAGGCTTTGAGCGAGACAATTTGCCGTCCTGCTGGCAGGAATTCGACCATATCAATCGATACTGGGACAAGAATACGGGGCTGCCCACCGCAAAACTGTTACCTGGAGAATATTACGTGACCGCTCACAATGAAGCCATTACCACGGTGTTGGGTTCTTGTGTTTCTGCCTGCATTCGTGACCCAATTGTGGGCATTGGAGGGATGAATCATTTTATGCTTCCTATTCAAAATGCTGAAAGTGAATTGTCTGAAGCCGGGCGCGCAGAACGTTACGGAAATTTTGCCATGGAGAAAATGATTAACGACATTTTGCGAAATGGCGGCGTAAGAGAAAACCTGGAAGTAAAAATTTTTGGTGGTGGAAGAGTAATGCGCGGTTTTACCGATATCGGTAAAAGAAATATCGCGTTTGTTAAACATTATATTGCAACCGAAGGCTTCAGGTTACTCGCAGAGGACCTGGCGGGAGGACTACCACGTAAAGTCCTGTATATACCTCGTACCGGTAAAGTGCTCATTAAAAAACTTTATAACAAACATAACGCGACCATTGAAATTCGTGACGAGAGTTATTTCAATAAAATATCTAAAGAAGAAGAGGTCGGTGATATAGAACTTTTTGACTAGACCAATCAAGAGTCGATTACCGCTAGAATCCTATGTGTGAATATTAAAACCGCTAATCAGATGAATAAAAAAATTAAAGTCCTCATTGTTGATGATTCTGCTTTTATTCGAATGCTCATGACGCAAATCCTTGAGCAAGATTCGCAACTTGATGTTGTGGGGACTGCGGCTGATCCATATGAAGCACGAGAAAAAATCAAGAAACATAATCCGGATGTTTTAACTCTCGACATTGAAATGCCGAAAATGGATGGCGTGACCTTTTTAAAGAATATTATGCGCTTACGGCCAATGCCTGTAGTTATGGTGTCGACGCTCACACTACAAGGCGCTGAAATTGCTGATATAGCATTGCAGCTAGGTGCGGTAGATTTTGTCGCCAAGCCGAAAGCTGATGTCCGCAATAATTTGATTAAGATGAGTCAGGAACTGATAGAAAAAGTAAAAATAGCAGCAAACTGTAATACCGCGGCACTTGATACGAAGCAATATCTGGAGCAGACAGTGTTGCCGCTTAGCAACAAAACCACGCTAATAGATATTATTGCGCTCGGAGCTTCAACCGGCGGCACCGAGGCGATTCAGTCAATATTGAGACAGTTACCCAGGGGAATGCCACCAATCGTGATGGTTCAGCATATCCCCGATGTATTTTCGACGTCCTATGCAAAGCGACTCGATAATCACTGTGAACTTAAGGTAACTGAAGTTCGACAAGCACAAAAGTTGAAATCGGGACACGCTTATCTCGCACCGGGTCATCGTCATATGAAGGTCGTTAAAAAAAATAATGAATTGTGGGCTGAGCTAAGTAATGGCGATGCCTGCCATCACCATAAACCGGCCGTTGATGTGCTATTTCAGTCTATCGCTCAAATCCCAGAAGTCGGTTGTATCGCGGCGTTATTGACGGGAATGGGGCAAGACGGTGCTCAGGGATTACTTCAATTGCGGCAATCGGGCGCTGAAACCCTCGTTCAAGACGAACAGTCAAGCGTGGTATGGGGAATGCCTGGCGCAGCGGTTAAAAAAGGAGGCGTGCAAAAGGTGATACCCTTGAGAGAGATTCCTGAATATCTCTTAAAGAGATTATAATGTGGCGATCAACATCAAGTTAAAAAAAAATAGTCAAAATCAGTAGTTTGCTCTATCCTTAGAACAGGAGCGTGTTTCAAATAAAACCTTCGATAACAAGGGTTTATTATTTTTAAGTTAAGAAAAGGGGCATAGCATGTCAGTTGGTTCTAGTCTTTCTCCTGATGGGAAGGTACTTACAATTTCGATAAATGGACGATTTGATTTTAGTGCGCATCAGGCTTTTAGAGATTCGTATGAAAAGCTGACGCCAACGCCGTCTGAAATTATTATTGATATGGTTGAAACAACCTATCTTGATAGTTCCGCCTTAGGGATGCTTTTATTGCTGCGGGACCATGCCGGCGGTGATACTTCCAACATCACGCTAAAAAATTGCAACGATGACATACGCAAGATTCTAACTATCTCTAATTTTGAGCAACTCTTTAAAATTTAACTATTTTGAAAATACTAATCGCCGATGATAATAACGTCGAGCGCCTCATTCTCTCCCGAGTTCTCGAGGCCGAAGGTCATCAGGTTGTCCAGGCAGAAACTGGCAACGAAGCGATAGACTATTATTTTGAACATTCTCCCGCATTAGTCTTTCTGGATGTACTAATGCCCGATATCGACGGTTATGAAGTCGCTTCTGCAATTAAAAAAGGCCAGCAAACGCGTTGGATTCCCATTATTTTCCTGACCTCGCTGACCGACGCCTATGATCTTGCAAAATGTATTGAATATGGCGGTGATGATTTTGTTTCCAAACCCATTAATCGGATTATTATCAAAGCCAAGGTCGATGCATTTGCCCGAATTTCAAAACTCTATGAAACCATTGAAAGCCAGAAAAGTGAAATTCAGTTTCATAACGAGCATTTAATTCAGGAACAGGAAGCCGCTAAAAAAATCTTTAATAATATTGCTCATCGTGGATGTCTGGCGGCAGATAACATTAACTATCATTTATCACCAATGTCGATTTTTAATGGCGATTTAATGTTAGCGGCTGAAACCCCAATGGGGGGAATGCGGTTAATGTTGGCAGACTTCACTGGCCATGGTTTACCCGCAGCCATTGGTGCGATGCCCACGTCAGAAATTTTTTATAGCATGACCAAAAAAGGATTCACTATTCCTGATGTGATGAATGAAATGAATTCGCGGCTTTATTCCGTGCTGCCCCGCGGCGTTTTTTGTTGTGTAATCATTGCCGATATTGATGCGTTAGATGAAAGGATTACTATCTGGAACGCCGGCGCGCCACAAGCTTATGTGATTGACCAGCAAACTGGTGAAATCGAACTGGTTCATTCGTCACACCTGCCACTTGGTGTCCAATCCCCCGATCGTTTTAAAGTGGATGCTAAGGTGTTCCGGTTCTCACCTCACCATAAATTACTTGCTGTTACTGACGGTATTATTGAGTCTATCAACGCCGACGCCGAGATGTATGGTGAAACGCGCATGTTAGATTTTATTCAGGCTCAACTCAAACACCCTAATCTGTGCGACGCACTGGTGGAACAAGTCGTAGGATTTACGGGCGATGTTGCTCAAGGGGATGACTTAAGTCTGCTTGAGGTTGCCTTCCCGCATCAACATCTTGAACAAGTAACGCCGGGTGACAACGACGCAAAAGCCCATACCGGAACGCTTGATTCAAATCTCAGCTTACAACTGAGGGGGCAATCGCTTGGAAAGTTTGACCCAATACCATTATTCCTGGCGACATTACTTGAGTGCAGCGAATTAAATGCCCATCGCTCCCGAATATTCACTGTCTTATCCGAATTGTATAACAATTCACTCGAACATGGGGTGTTAGGTCTGGACTCGGCGATAAAGAATGACAGTGAGGGATTTACCCGTTACTACCAGGAACGCATCGAGCGTCTGGTGAAACTCAAAGAAGGATTTGTCGACGTCGTCATTGACCATAAACCGCTACCTGATGGCGGTGAAATCGTCTTTGAATTTAAGGACAGTGGTCAAGGATTTGATTTTAGAAAAGCACTATCTGCCGGTAGTAAACACTATAGTGGTCGTGGATTACCACTGATTGTTGACCTGTGCGATTCGGTCGAATTTTTTGATGAAGGTCGTCACGTCAAGGCCATTTATCGGTGGTCGACTTCGTTACAGGAATCTGAAGACAAATAACAACTTTGCAAATAAAACGATAAAACACAAAAGTTGCACAGGAGTGAATCAATGTATCAACATCTTGATAACCAAATAGTCAGGGAGCTTCATGAGATAATGGGAGACGATATTGGGATGTTGTACGAAACTTTTCTTTCCGATAGTGAAAACAAGCTCGTCGAATTAAAAGACGCTATCGAATTAAGTGACGGTGATCTAATTAGACGCACCGCGCATAGTTTAAAAGGTAGCAGCCGCAATATTGGGGCCGTCGATCTAGCTGCTAATGCGGAATCTCTCGAAAAAGCCGGTCGAGAGGGGAATTTTGACCAGCTTGATGCAATGTTCCACGCCATTGGCGACACCTTCAGTCTGGTTAAAAGCGAAATCCAATCTCAGATTCTGTCGTAATTCTGGCCTGAGCCTGGCCTGTTTTAGATGCGATTTTGCTGTGATAACGGCAGGTCTTTACTATCCGACGACTTTCGCTAGCGGCCAGAGTGATTTTTGGCACTTGGCTTGCATTTCATAATCAAAATACGATTAAACAGAATGTTTAAGAGAGATAAACGATGATGACTGCAGGCTTATTGAACCTGACAAATCTAAAGGCGGGAGATGCAAATTCTGATCGAGGTGGCGAACAAAACCAGGCTGATATATCTATAAATATCAAAGGGATAGTGGCTACAGACGGCAAGGTTGAATTCTCCCAATTATTTGCATTGGAGGCTGTGCAGGCGATTGATTTTACCATTAAACCGCCCATTTCTGGTAAACATCGCGATGTCATGCCACCGGTAATCCTGCCGGTTGATGCCGCAACAATCGGCAAAGATATGCCCGTTGAAGTGTTAAATTCCCTGGTTGATGAACAATTAACGAGTGAAGGCGTCATTTTTAGCCGGCAATACTCCCCGGCTCATAGCGGACAATTAGTCGCTAACGATTTAGCATTATTTTCCGGTACGCTGTCGTCTGGTACGCTATCCAAAGAAAGTCATCAAAACCAAAGTGAAATCCCCCAACCACTTTCGCTATCGGCTAAATCTCAGAATATCCAACAGGCGACCGCCCAGGTCGATAAAAGCATCGATCCGGCATTGAAGGTTAACGGTGAACCGCAAGTCAGCCAGAACCCCATTACGAAAATAGCGACCACTTTAGATGCGGCTCTTGACAAAGATGGCGCAAAGTCAAACCTCCCGGGTATCGAAAACGTCAAATGGGGCGAGCTTGAAAAAGGTTTGAACAAACCTATTGCCAATGATGTTATGCAAGATAAAAAAGATAAATTTGTCGCGCAGGAAATGAAAACGGCTAAAGGTGAAATTGCAGCAGGAAAGAACGGCAGTAGTTTTGAACAACTGAAATCGGCATTGTCGGGATCATCGGAAAATAAAATGTCGCTGAACGAGTCGATCGGTCAACTGGCCCAGGATTCGGCCAGTAAAAAAATGACACCTTTGCAACAGACAATTCAGCCTGTCTTACAGAAACATCCCGCTGCACTGGTTGAGCATTCTCCGACACAAACAAGCCTTTCGCCCACATTGCAAGGCAAAGCGGGTGCTGAGCAGTCGGCGGTTCAGCAATTGATCGCGTCTTCTGAATTTACTCAAGGACTGAATCTAAAGCGCCAATTTACACCTAATCTGGCAATGAGAATTCAGTGGATGTTTAATCAAACCCTGTCCAGTGCCGAGATTTTAATGGATCCCCCCGAAATGGGGCCATTGAGTGTCAAGTTGCAACATAACAATGGTGAAACCAGCATTCTGTTTCAGGTTGCCAACCTGGCCACCAAGGAAGCGCTAGATGACAATTTGTCTCGCTTGAAAGAGATGTTAGCTGAACAGGGAATTTTGCTGGGCGAGGCTCAAGTGCAACATCAGGAAAAGAAAGATCAATCAGGCGAGAAAGGGCCCAATGCCGATTCGAGTGGCTCGCTAGCCGACTCAACGGAATCCACGAATGACGAACAACCCGTGACGCAAATCATGTCAGAGAGGATCCTCGACGTTTATAGCTGACATTTAATTATCCCGAAATTCGTCAGCAAATCGTCTAGAGAAACCCTCTGATGGGTTTGTTCGCGCTCTTGACCGACAAAAAACAGACGAGCCTTCCCAAAATAACCCGTTAGATCTCCCATGCCACCCTGACCTTTGGGGTCATTATTTTGGCTGTTCCAAAGCCAGAAAGAATTTTGGTCGCCAACAATTTGACAATCAAAAGCTGAGTAATAGTTAAGTTATTGTTATATAAAGTAAAAAAAGAGCGCTTTATTTTGGTATGTATTTTGCAAATTCTCTACTAAAGTTAACTTAATACCCATTAACTCAGCTGGAGAAACAATGGCAAACGACGACCAAGACCTGGAACTCGATCTTGAAGAAGAAACTGGTGGCGGAAAAAGTAAACTGATCATTATGGTTGCGGCAGCGGTGTTGCTGATTGGAGGTGGGCTGGCTGCCTTTTTTCTAATGAGCGGCGATTCCGATGATGTAACGGCGACAGAAGACAGTGAAGTTGTTGAAGAAAAAGAACCGGCTCAGTATGTCGGTGTCCCAGAAGCCATCACTAGCAATATTCCCGGCAAAAGCCGCAATCGCACGGTACAGATTAAAATGAGTTTCATGGTCCGTGGTAATGATGCTGTAGATATCGTTAAAACCCATATGCCGCAACTCAAGAATGATGTGCTGATGTTGGTGAGTCAACAATCTGCGGATGAGTTACGGACGCCGGAGGGGCGTAAAAAACTTCAGGAAGCTTCGCTGGAAACGGTGCAAGCCACACTGACAGGTATTGTCGGTGAGCCGATAGTGGAAAAAGTTCTTTTTATCAGTTTTGTTATGCAGTGATTATATATGTCAGATCTATTAAGCCAAGATGAAATCGATGCGCTACTCCATGGCGTAGATGACGGCGATATTGATGTCGAAGAAGAGTCGCTTGACCCCTCGGTTGCGCGCCCTTATGACTTTTCATCGCAAGACCGCATTGTACGCGGTCGTATGCCGACGCTCGAAATGGTAAACGAACGATTTGCTCGCCATATGAGAATTAGCTTGTTTAATATGATGCGTCGAAGCGCTGAGATCTCGGTAAATGGCATTCAGATGATCAAGTTCAGTGAGTATATTCATAGTCTGTTTGTACCAACCAGTCTCAATATGGTGCGAATTAAACCGTTGCGAGGCACAGCACTTTTTACACTGGAAGCAAAATTAGTATTCATTTTAGTCGACAACTTTTTTGGTGGCGACGGACGCTTTCATGCCAAGATCGAAGGCCGCGAATTTACCCCCACTGAACGTCGAATCATTCAGCTTTTGCTCAAACAGTCCTTCGTCGATTTGAAAGAAGCCTGGTCACCTGTGATGAAAGTTGATTTTGAATATCTAGACTCCGAAGTAAACCCTGCGCTGGCAACAATTGTGAGTCCTTCAGAAGTTGTCTGCGTTTGTAGCTTTAATATTGAGTTAGATGGTGGCGGCGGAAATTTTCATGTGACCATGCCGTACTCGATGCTAGAGCCGATCCGAGAAAAACTGGACGCCGGTATTCAAAGTGATCGAGACAATGTTGATGACCGTTGGAGCGATGCCATCAGAGAGGAAATACTTTCCGCCTGTGTCGAAGTATCCGCCGATTTGGTCGAAACTGAAATGAGCCTGAAAGATGTTATGGATTTAAAAGATGGCGATATTATTCCAATTGATATGCCCGAAGAAATTACTGTACGAGCGGCTGATATGCCCTGTTTTAGAGCAACCTATGGGTCATCCAATGGTTATTTAGCGCTTAAAATTAAAGAAGAAATTTCCCGCGACCACATAATGCGAACTTTATTAGAGGATTAATCAATGGCTGGTGATGAAAACGGCACAGACGAATGGGCTGACGCCATGAACGAACAAGCTGAGTCAGAAGCCCAAACTGCAACAATGGAACCATTACAGGAAGAGGGATCAGGCAGTAAAGCGGTCGATCATGAAAAGCTGGATGTCATATTAGATATTCCTGTGTCTCTGTCGATGGAAGTCGGTCGAACTCAAATTCCGATCAGAAATTTATTGCAGTTAACTCAGGGCTCGGTCGTTGAACTGGACAGGCTGGCCGGAGAACCGCTCGATGTGATGGTTAACGGAACTATGATTGCTCATGGTGAGGTAGTCGTGGTGAATGAAAAATATGGTATTCGACTAACGGACGTAATGAGTCCTGCTGAACGAATTAAAAAGCTTAAATAGCGAGTATTATTGCACGAGAATCTTTATGCAGCTTAATACCAGAAAGACAATACACCGCGTTACCTTTCTCTTGTTTTTGATTGGTTGTCAATCACTTGTAGCAGCAGAAAGTGAAACCGTCAGCCAGCTTACGCCAGCGCAAAGTTTATTACCGATGCTGGGTGGGCTTATGGGAATTCTGGTACTGATTTTTTTGTTAGCAGCGGTTCTTAAAAAATTTACGAGTTTGAATTTAGTGTCCGGTCATATGAAAGTCATTGATACGCAAAATTTAGGCTCGAAAGAAAAATTAGTGATAGTTGAAATTCAGAATAAACAATACGTGCTAGGCGTAACCGCGCATACCATTAACCCCGTTTGTGAACTTGAAGAACCCATTGTTAAAAAAGAATCAAACCTGTCTTTTGATAAACTGATGAAGCAAATGCTAAATCCAGCAAAAGCGGTTGAAAACTTTGCCAATAAGCAGGCTCATCTTCGTGCCATGCAACAAGAAGAATCGCGCGAGAAAAGCTGATGTTTAAATATTTTTTAATAGTGCTCGCGTTGATGTTATCTCCGAGCCTGATGGCAGAGACTGGCTTACCGGTTTTGACGGTTGAGACAAATAGCTCAGGAAATCAACAATATAGCGTAACCTTACAAATTTTAGGCTTGATGACATTGCTGACTTTTTTGCCAGCTATTGTCATGATGATGACTTCATTTATTCGGGTAACGGTTGTTTTTGCTATTCTGCGACAAGCGTTGGGTATGCAGCAAACGCCTTCTAATCAGATATTGATTGGACTCAGTTTATTTCTCACATTTTTTATCATGTCACCGGTGATTGAGCAGGTCAATCAAGATGCGGTACAACCCTATTTGAGTGAAACCATTTCAGCGACACAGGCGCTTGAAGCTGCGCAACAACCCTTTAGCCAGTTCATGCTGATGCAAACACGAGAAAGCGATTTAATCTTATTTATGGACCTCTCTAATACCGAAGCATTAGAAGAAGGCCAACTACCGCCGTTTAAAGTTTTGGTGCCTGCATTTATTATCAGCGAACTGAAAACGGCATTTCAAATTGGTTTTTTACTCTTCATTCCATTTTTAATTATTGACCTGGTTATTGCCAGTATTTTGATGGCCATGGGTATGATGATGTTGTCTCCCTTGATTATCTCACTTCCTTTTAAAATTATGTTGTTTGTTCTAGTCGATGGTTGGGCGCTGGTAGTCGGCACGCTGGCGAACAGCTTTACCTGATAGAGGTCACTGAATATGACACCCGAGATAGTCGTCGAAATATTTAGAAATGCGCTTTACCTGATTATTTTGCTGGTGTCAGCCATTATTGTACCCGGATTAATTGTGGGACTGATCGTTGCCATTTTCCAGGCGGCAACAAGTATTAATGAACAAACGCTGTCATTTTTGCCGCGACTGCTAGTGACACTCGGTACATTAATAATTATTTCGAATTGGTTTTTTGCCACGCTGGTAGGGTTTGCGAATGAACTTTATCTGTCTATTCCTGAATTGATAGGTTAGCGAGTAGCCATGTTAATTGACGCCGAACAAATTCTAACGCTGATGGCAATGTATATTTTGCCGTTTGCCCGTTTGTCCGGCTTCTTAATGACGATTTCAGTCATCGGGTCAAAAAACTTTCCTGCGCGATTCCGAATGATTTTTGCGTTGGCACTGACGGTACTTGTGGCACCGCTATTACCGCAAACGCCCGCAGTTGAATTGTTTTCTGGTGAAAGTTTTATCCTGGTGATTGAACAAATGTTAATCGGCATCGTAATGGGGTTTGTCTCGCGACTATTGTTGGAAACTTTTGTTGTCGGTGCACAAATTATTGCGATGCAGTCTGGGTTAGGTTTTGCTTCATTAGTTGATCCGGCTAATGGTACCAGTGTGCCGGCCATGGGACAGTTTTTTCTGATGTTAACAACACTGCTTTTCCTGGCCTTTGATGGACACGGTTTAATGATTCGAATCGTCATCGAGAGTTTCTATTCGTTGCCGATAGGTTCTGAGCAAACCATTTACAGTATGTTTTGGCAAATCGTCATTTGGAGCCAATGGGTTTTCGCAACCGCTTTGGTAATGGCGCTAGTGAGTATTGCCAGTTTATTAATTGTTAATATTTCTTTTGGTGTCATGACCAGAGCCGCGCCTCAAATTAACGTGTTTGTTGTTGGTTTTCCTATCACCATGGTTACCGGCCTTATTCTGGTGTGGGCTACTTTAGGGTATTTTCTTCCTCACTTTGAAGGGCAGCTAACCCGCGCCAGTAGTTTGATGTGCAACATGGCCGGACTGGAGTGTTAAACGATGGCTGAAAATCAAGCAGGTGAACGTTCCGAAGAGGCGACACCCAAACGCCTGAAAGAGGCCCGGGAAAAAGGCCAGATTGCGCGCTCGAAAGAGCTCACAACGGCTTTATTGCTGATTACTGCAGCCGGCGGAATTTATAGCTTTTCTTCCACGTCGGGTGCCAGCTTGGCCAACGCCGCTAAAAAAGCATTTTCACCCAGTCGTAAACAGATTTTTCAAGATACCAATATGATTGCCGCTTTAGCCGAATTAGCGGGCGAAGTATTTTTTGCGGTTATGCCCATTTTTTTACTCCTGTTTGCGCTCGGCGCTTTGTCACCGTTATTAACGGGGGGGCTCTCGTTTAGTTTTAAGGCGATGGCACCGCAGGCTAGCCGCATGTCGCCCGCTAAAGGTTTCAAACGCATGTTTGGCCTTCACGCGCTGGTAGAAATGTTAAAAGCATTAGCGAAGGTCGGGGTAGTATTTCTTGTCGGATTTTTAGTCGTAAGGCAGGTCTTTCCTGAATTAATCGAATTGGGTAATGGCACTGCAAACGGGGGCATAGAGCAAGCCATGGATCTGGTTTCTCGCAGTTTCTTTTTAATCTCTTTGTCGTTGCTGGTGATCGCATTGATTGATGTCCCTTATCAGTTATGGAATCACGCCAAGCAGCTCAAAATGACCAAGCAGGAAGTCAAAGACGAGTTTAAAGATTCTGAAGGCAAACCAGAGGTTAAAGGTAAGATCCGACAAATGCAGCGAGAGTTATCGCAAAGACGCATGATGGAAGCCATACCGGACGCCGATGTGGTTGTGACCAACCCGGAACATTATTCTGTCGCAATCAAATATGATGCGCTGAAGTCAAGCGCGCCGATAGTTGTTGCCAAAGGTGTCGATGAAATTGCGATGCAAATTCGTAAAGTGGCTATCGCAAATGATGTGCCTTTGTTGCCGGCGCCGCCACTGGCGAGAGCCATTTATCACACGACCAAGCTTGATCAGGAAGTTCCGCAAGGACTGTATCTGGCAGTTGCTCAGGTACTCGCCTTTGTATTCCAGGTGAAAAATTTCCGCGAAGGAAAAGGTGCCAAACCAAAACCTTTGGGTGATTTGCCATTACCGGATGATTTCCAGTACTAACAATGGAATTCAACACGGACATATGGCGACTTAACCACAAGGGTAACTTAAAGAAGAGAAGAAAATGGCAGAATTAGTTAGTCAAAAATTATCGACTCGCAGCTTGGCTGGACTCGGCACACCAATATTATTATTGGTGTTGTTGGCTATGATGATATTGCCAATGCCTACGTTTTTGCTCGATATATTATTTTCATTCAATATTTCTCTCGCTCTGGTCGTTTTGTTAGCGACGGTTTACGCTTTTAGACCGCTGGATTTTGCTGTTTTTCCAACCATTTTACTCGTCACCACTTTAATGCGACTGGCTTTAAACGTTGCGTCAACTCGAGTTGTATTAATCAACGGACATACAGGCCCTGGCGCAGCCGGTCAGGTTATTGAATCATTTGGTTCGGTAGTGATCGGCGGCAATTATGCTGTCGGTCTGGTGGTTTTCGCGATATTGGTGATCATTAATTTTGTCGTCGTCACCAAAGGGGCCGGGCGAATTTCTGAAGTGAGCGCGCGATTTACCCTCGATGCCATGCCGGGCAAGCAGATGGCGATTGATGCCGACCTGAATGCCGGATTGTTAAGTCAGGAAGATGCCCGTGAGCGTCGTCAGGAAGTGGCCAAAGAAGCCGATTTCTATGGTGCAATGGACGGTGCATCTAAATTTGTGCGAGGCGATGCCGTTGCTGGATTATTAATTTTGTTAATTAATATTCTTGGCGGCGTGGCGATAGGTATGGGCCAGCATGGACTCGATTTTTCCACCGCCATGCGCTTTTACGCCCTACTGACCATTGGTGATGGTCTGGTCGCTCAAATCCCCGGGTTACTCTTGTCGACGTCAGCTGCCATTATGGTGACTCGCCAAAATGCCGCACAAAATATGGGTGAACAGTTAGTCGCTCAATTAACCACCAATCCCAAGGCGTTATTCGTATGCGGCGGTGTTTTATTTACCATGGGCGTGATTCCTGGGATGCCACACGTGGCTTTTCTCTTTTTAGCATTTGCCGCCTTTGGTCTGGGCTACCTGGTTCAAAATAAGCAGAAACGGCAAGCGGTTGAGGCACAACAAGAGGAACTGCAGCAAATCGAGTCACCCGAAGCACCATTAATCAAAGAGCTGAGTTGGGAAGACGTTCCTCCCGTCGATCAGATTGGCCTAGAAGTTGGCTACCGATTAATTCCGATGGTTGACCCTTCTCAGGACGGCAAATTGATGGGCAGAATTAAAGGCGTACGTAAAAAAATCTCTCAAGAGTTAGGCTTTTTGATATCACCGGTTCATATTCGCGACAATCTGGACCTGTCGCCCAACGCATATCGCATCGCCATTCTGGGCGCCACAGTGGGGGAAGCCGAGGTTTACCCCGACAAAGAAATGGCGATAAATCCCGGACAGGTATTTGGTAATTTAGAAGGTGTACCGACTAAAGATCCCGCGTTCGGATTAGATGCCGTGTGGATTGAAAGCGAGCAAAAAGATAATGCTCAAGCGTTAGGATATACGGTCGTGGATGCTAGTACTGTGATTGCGACTCATTTAAGCCATTTGATTCAGAGCCACGCCGCCGAGCTATTTGGCCACGAAGAAGCAGAGCAGATGTTGAAAGGGCTGGCCAAAAACGCCCCGAAACTAGCTGAATCACTGGTGCCCGACAATATTACGCTGGGGACCTTGGTGAAAGTGCTACAAAATCTCCTGTTGGAACAGGTTCCTCTCAAAGACATGCGAACAATCGCCGAAACATTGGCGGAGTTTTCGAGCAGGAGTCAAGATCCCGCCATTTTAACCAGCGCTGTTCGCGTCGCTTTAAGCCGTTTAATTGTCCAGAATATCAATGGCTTAGCTCCGGAAATTCCGGTTGTGACATTAGCGCCAGATTTGGAACAGATATTGCAGCAGTCTTTAACATCCGGCAGTGGTGACGCGGTCGGTATTGAGCCCGGGCTGGCCGACAGAATTCAATCGTCTTTAAGAGAAGTTGTCGCCCAACAAGAAGCCGCAGGTCAACCCGCGATTTTATTGACGGCCCCGGCTTTAAGACCTTCACTGGCAAAATTTGCGCGGTTTGGCATCAAAGGTCTGCATGTTTTGAGTTACCAGGAAATACCTGACAATAAGCAAATTAAAGTCATTGCTACTGTCGGCAACATGAATGAAGGGCAATAGTCGTCTCAGGCGCCTGTTTGTCAGATTTAACCAGCAGAGAGATTAACAATGAAAATAAGACGGTTTTATGGCAGTAATATTCGCTCCGCCTTACGTCAGGTTACTGAAGAGTTTGGTACTGACGCTGCTATTCTATCCAATAAAAAGGTTGCTGGGGGTGTCGAAGTTATTGCCGCGTTGGAATATGACGAATCGCTGGTCGCCCCAACGCCTGAATTATCACGCAGCCACAAGTTGGCTGAACTCCCCCAGGTTGATGAAGCTGAGTCCGCCAAGCCGGCCGCAAGGAACGTTGATGTAGCTTTGCACGCCATGGCTCAAACCGGCCAGCGCGATGAAAACTCTAGCGATTTTGCGGCTTTATTAAATTCGTCTGGGGAGTCGACAAATAATGGTGAAAATACGAAGGTGATGGCTCACACGAAGGTCAGCCCGGAACCGATCGAATGGTCGCTTGATCCGAGTTTGCAGGCGATGAAAGAAGAACTGGGCCTGATGCGCTCGATGATGTCTGAGCAGCTTAAAGGGATAGGTTGGCATCAATTTGCCGAACAAAACCCGCTGAGTGCCATGATCTTGAGACGGTTATCTAAAATTGGTCTAGATAGTGAATTTTTAAATGCGCTATTGCCGCGGGTGACTCAACAAAATGACGCGGAATGCGCCTGGCAACAAGTACTGGCTATTTTTGCCAAAGCGATTCCGGTATCTGGCGCCGATCTGTTGGAAAATGGCGGCATCTATGCATTTATGGGGCCTGCCGGAGTCGGGAAAACCACAACCATCGCCAAGCTTGCGGCGCGCTACGTCATTAAACACGGTGCAGATTCTGTCGCCCTGATAACCACCGATAACTATCGGATCTCTGCCCAGGACCAACTCGCGACATTTGGCCGTATATTGCAATTGCCTAGTGCGAAAGTGACTGATAATCAATCACTTGCGATGTTACTGAAAAAATACGCAGATAAAAAACTGGTCCTGATTGATACCGCTGGAATGAGTCCATCCGATCAACATCTGGTCACCCAGCTGGAACACATTCAAAGCTGTGGGAACAAGATCCACAAGTTTTTATTAATGTCAGCCGCCAGCCAGGGGGCAGTATTAGAACAATCTCTTAATCTTTTCAACGCCTATCAACCAGACAGTGTGATTGTAACCAAGCTCGATGAGGCGGCCAGTTTGGGAGCCCTGTTGAGCGTCGTAACGCGCGCATATATTCCGATCGCCTACACTACTGACGGTCAGCGAATACCAGAGGACATCAGAGTTGCACGTAGTCATCATCTGGTATCTAAAGCCGTCTGGTTGGCGAGTAAATACGCCAAAATGACCGATGATTGGGATTTGGCGCAAACCATTTCTCCAGCAAAATCCGCTTAAGGTTTTTATTTCGATAATCTGAGCGGTCAAATTGAGCGTCTTGTTGATTTAAAATCGACATTTTTGGGATACAGGAGCGCAAAGCAAAAAATATGTTCTATGCTTAAGTATTAAAGACTTAGCAAAAATTACGGTAGAATATACCGGGTTTTGAAAACAACAAAAATTCCTGCAAATAATGCAAAATTGAATGAGGAGTAGAGGTTCTTGAACCAGGTAATTGATATATCACCTTCCAGCCATTCCAAACCGGTAAAAGTGATTGCCGTAACGGGAGGAAAAGGTGGTGTAGGCAAAACCAATGTTTCGGTAAATTTGGCCATTGCATTATCGCAGCAGGGCTTTCGCGTGATGTTACTCGATGCGGACCTGGGGCTGGCCAATGTTGATGTCATGTTAGGTTTGCATAGTAAGCGAAATCTGTCACACGTATTGGCCGGTGAATGTGAGTTGAAAGATATCGTGTTGGTAGGTCCTCACGGGGTTCAGCTGGTACCGGCGTCTTCCGGAACTCAGAATATGGCCGAGCTATCTACGATTGAACATGCGGGTATTATTCAGGCATTTAGTGATATTGGTCATAACCTCGATTTTCTGATCGTCGATACTGCGGCAGGTATAACCGATATGGTGGTCAGTTTTACCAGGGCTGCGCAAGATGTCCTGACGGTTGTTTGCGACGAGCCTACCTCAATCACCGATGCATACGCCTTAATGAAGGTCTTAAACCGAGATCATAATATCGTACGATTTCACGTACTGGCTAATATGGTTCGTACTCCGCAAGAAGGTCGAGAGTTGTTTGCCAAGCTCAACGGCGTTTGTAATCGATTTTTAGACGTGACATTAGACTATATGGGATCGATACCCTTTGACGAAAATGTCCGCAAATCAGTGAAAAAGCAGAAAGCGTTGGTTGACGCTTTTCCGCGCAGTCCTGCCGCTATTGGATTAAAGAGTCTCGCAAAAAAAATCCAGCAATGGCCTATGCCCAAAGATGCGAGCGGACATATTGAGTTTTTTATGGAGCGACTGGTTTCCAGCGGGAACTAAGAGAACGAGAGTGTAATAAGCGAAAATACTGGTCTGGCGGCCCATTCATTCAGCGGAATTAGTGGATTGTCTGTCGAGGTAATGATATTTTTAACTTAGAAACTAAATGAGATAAATAAGGTTGAAAGAGTGACAGGTGCTGATACCTACAACCGAATTCAGCAAGAAGATTTTGCAACACGATATGCCCCTTTGGTTAAACGAATTGCACATCATATTCTTGCTAGACTGCCAGCGAGCGTTCAATTAGAGGACTTGCTTCAGGCTGGCATGCTTGGTTTGCTCGAAGCTCGCAATAATTTTGACGCCAGTAAAGGTGCGAGTTTTGAGACATTTGCCGGCATTCGCATTCGTGGCGCGATGATCGATGAAATTCGCAGAGGAGACTGGGTACCGCGCTCGGTCCATAAAAACTCGCGCGCGATCGCCAGCGCTATTAAGGAAATCGAACAAAAAACTGGTCGTGACGCCCGTGATACAGAGGTCGCCGATAAACTGGGTGTGGATGTTGAAGATTATCGTCAAATGCTGATGGAAGTCAGTAGTGGGCATATGATGGACTTCGACGGATTAGGTGTCACCGAAGATTATTTCAGTCAGGGTTTGTCGGATAGCTCTTTGACGCCGCTCGAAAGAATACAAAAAGAAGACTTTAGAAACTCTTTAGCAGGTGCTATTTCATCCCTGCCCGAAAGGGAAAAGCTGGTACTTGCGCTCTATTATGATGAAGAACTTAACCTTAAAGAAATTGGTGAAGTTTTAGGGGTAAGTGAGTCCAGAATAAGTCAAATTAACAGTCAGGCGATGTTAAGGCTTCAATCTCGCTTAAAAGATTGGAAGAAATAAGGTTTCTTGACTAAATTTAGTGTAATTCCTAATTATTATTAACCCTTTGATTATTAAACCATTGATTAAATCCTTACGGAGATAGAACTTGGACAAGAACATGAAAATCTTAGTAGTAGATGATTTTTCGACAATGCGTCGAATTATTAAAAATCTACTCAGAGATCTCGGCTTCAATAATACTCAAGAAGCTGATGACGGTAATACTGCGCTACCGATGTTGCAATCTGGAAATTTCGATTTTCTGGTGACGGATTGGAATATGCCGGGAATGCAAGGGATCGATTTGTTAAAAGCGGTTAGAGCTGACGAAAAGCTAAAGACATTGCCGGTATTAATGGTGACTGCTGAATCGAAACGCGAACAGATCATCGAAGCTGCTCAAGCCGGCGTTAATGGCTATATTGTCAAACCTTTCACAGCTGCGACTCTTAACGAGAAATTAACCAAAATATTCGAGCGTATTGACGGTTAAGCTCGTTCAAATTAAGGAAATGATAAATGAATTTATCTGATAAAGAGCAGCTCGAAAAAACGATTGCGCAAACCAGAGATTTACTGGCGCATCTTGAAGCTGATGAAATTGAAGATGCACAGGAATTAATTGAGAGTTTCGCTCATGGCGGTGATGAAGATTTGTTTATCGAAATCGGCAAGTTAACCCGTCACCTGCATGAAGCACTTACCAACTTCCAATTAGATACACGCATAACCGACCTGGCTGCGTCAGAAATACCGAATGCCAAAGATCGTCTCAATTATGTTATTGAAAAAACTGAACAGGCAGCTAATAAGACCATGGATAAAGTCGATCAGTGTCATCAGATGGCTGATCATATTGCAAAAGATTCTCAGGAATTATTGGAAGAGTGGCAAAAGCTGTATCGCCGCGAACTCGAACCCGGAGACTTCAGAAAGTTGTGCAAACGCATAGAAACGCACCTTGTTAAGAATAAAAATTCCGCTGATGAATTACATGCTGGCTTGTCAGATGTTTTGTTAGCACAAGATTATCAAGATTTAACCGGACAGGTTATTCGTCAGGTCATAACGCTCGTTCAGGATGTCGAAGATAGCATGGTCAATGTGATCAAAATGTTTGGCAATTTGGAAGGGTATGACAAGGCAAAAGGCGAAGTTAAAATAGTCGAAGGCGTCGAAGGACCGATTACAAATAAAGATAAACGCGATGATGTAGTAAGCGGTCAGGATGAAGTCGATGACTTGCTTTCGAGTCTAGGATTCTAGGGGAAATTTAATGTCGTTTGATGCTGACGAGGAAATCTTACAGGATTTTTTAATCGAAGCTGGTGAGATCCTCGAAACGATGTCCGAACAACTGGTTGCGTTAGAAAACGAACCCGAAGATATGGATTTACTGAATGGTATATTTCGTGGATTCCATACCGTAAAAGGTGGCGCAGGTTTTCTTGCATTAGAACCTTTGGTCGAAATTTGCCATATTACCGAAAATATCTTTGATATTCTCCGTAACGGTGAACGTCACGCAGATGCCGATTTAATGGATCATATTCTGCAAGCATTAGACATGGTCAATGAAATGTTTGAAGATGTTCGTAATGGCGAATATCCACAAAATGCTGCCCCGGCATTCCTTGAAAAACTCGGTACCTATGCGGTTGCAGAAGGTGCTGAACCCGCACAAGCCGAAACGCAAGTAGAAGAATCTCCAGCAAGTTCAGATTCGAATTGTGCCGATTCGACCAGCGATGAAATTTCTGATAGTGAATTTGACGCGCTATTAGACGAACTAAACAATAACGCGACGCAGAGTAAAACAGAAACGACCACCAATCAGGAGTCGGTGAGCGACGATATCACCGACGATGAATTTGAAGCGTTACTCGATGAGCTACACGGCGAAGGAAAGTTCTCGGCAGCAAATGAGGCTGAATCCAAATCGCCGCCCAAAACGCCCGCCGCTGCAAGTCTATCTGGGCCTGCGAGTGATGATATCACCGACGAAGAATTTGAAGCGTTACTCGACGAGTTACACGGCAAAGGTGCGCCAGGAAAAACCGGCGAAGATTCCGCCTCATCAAAGGCTAAAGCAGACCAACCAAAAAAATCTACACGGGCAAAAACCACGAAAAGTGGCGACGCCGAACTTATTGATGATAGTGAATTTGAAGCGCTATTAGATGAGTTACACGGCGCAGGTTCTGGACCAACCTCAAATGCGGAGGCATCGGCAAAAGAATCACTGAAAGAAAGTGCTAAAGCGCCAGCAAAACAACCGGCTAAATCAGCGCCTGCCGCTAAAAAAACACCACCAGCTAAAGCTAAAGCAACACCAAAAAGCGAAGCCGCACCTGCTGCTAAAGCTGCGCCAGCGGCGAAAAAGACCGTAGCACCTAAAAGAACGTCCACACCGGTCACGGCGGAAGCGACGGTAAGAGTCGATACCAAGCGTCTTGACGATATTATGAATATGGTTGGTGAATTAGTGCTGGCGCGAAATCGCCTTAAAACACTAGGCCAATCGAGTCAAGATGAACAGCTGACTAAAGCTATTGGGACGCTCGACATAGTAACCGCCGACCTGCAGGGCGCGGTTATGAAGACTCGCATGCAACCGATCAAAAAAGTGTTTGGCCGGTTCCCGCGGGTTGTTCGCGATCTGGCTCGAAGCCTGAAAAAAGAAATCAGTCTTGAAATGGTGGGTGAAGAAACCGATCTGGATAAAAACCTTGTCGAGGCGCTCGCCGACCCACTCGTTCACCTGGTAAGAAATTCTGTCGACCATGGCATTGAATCGCCAGAGGACCGGGTAGCAGCGGGCAAATCCCGCAGCGGAAAAATTGTTTTGTCTGCCGCGCAAGAAGGTGACCACATCATGCTCGCCATCGAAGATGACGGTAAAGGTATGAACGCCGATGTGTTGCGTAAACTTGCGGTAGAAAAAGGCCTGATGGACAAGGAACAAGCCGATCGTTTGACAGAAAACGAATGTTATAACTTGATTTTTATGGCTGGATTTTCAACCAAGAAAGAAATATCCGATATCTCTGGACGTGGTGTCGGCATGGATGTCGTAAAAACCAAGATCACCCAGTTAAATGGTTCACTTTCAATTGATTCAAACCTCGGTTTAGGAACCAAAATACTGATCAAAGTACCATTAACTTTAGCGATATTACCAACCTTAATGGTGATGGTAAAAGATCAAACATTTGCATTGCCATTAACCGCGGTCAACGAAATATTTCATCTTGATTTGACTAAAACCAATATTGTTGATGGACAGCTTGTCACGGTTGTGCGTGATAAAGCGCTGCCACTATTTTATCTCAACGAATGGCTGACACGTGACTTTGTGTCTGGTGAGAGGCAAAAAGAAGGCCATGTTGTACTCGTACAAGTCGGGACGCAACGAGTTGGATTTGTTGTTGACTCGCTCATTGGTCAAGAAGAAGTCGTGATTAAACCATTAGGGAAATCGCTGCACGGTACGCCGGGAATGGCAGGAGCGACCATTACTAGTGATGGTGGTATTGCGCTAATCATCGATATACCAAGTCTGCTCAAACATTACGCGGGATAACCGTTAGAATTCAATTTATCGAAAGCTGTTCGAGGAGTTATTTTTGGCAATTAAAGTTTTAATAGTTGATGATTCCCAATTTTTTTGTCGCCGTGTCGGATCGATTCTGAACGCCGCGCATGACATTGAAATTGTCGGCGTCGCTAACAATGGCAAAGAAGCCATTGAAAAAGCAGAAAAATTGCAACCCGATGTCATCACTCTCGATGTTGAAATGCCGATTATGGACGGTGTTACCGCGCTCAAACAAATCGTCAAGGTGTGTGACGCTCGGGTGTTAATGTTGTCTTCATTAACTTATGAAAACGCGAAAATCACACTTGATGCACTCGACGCAGGTGCGACTGACTTTTTATTGAAGTCCTATGAATCACTGTCTTCAGACAGCAGTGGCCTGGTTGTTCAATTACAGAAGAAAATTCGTGAAATGGGGCGGGCGCGGAAAATTCCCGCTTTTCGACCGACACCTAAAACGACATCACAAGACACCGCACCAAGCAAACCGGTAGCCGCACCACGCGCTAATGTACCTTCCATGAAAGGGAAAATAAAATTAGTCGCAATCGGTGCATCGACTGGTGGCCCTGTTGCTTTACAAAAAGTGTTGGCGTCGTTACCGGCAAACTATCCTTACCCGATCACGGTTACGCAACACATGCCAGGCACTTTTACTGGGGCGTTTGCCACTCGCTTGAACGGTTTGTGCAATTTAAAAATAATGGAAGCACAAGATAGTATGCCACTTCAGGCGGGCCACGTTTACATTGCGCCAGGTGGAAAGCAAATGGTATTTGAAGGGACCGCTCGTAGCGCTCGCATTCGAATAAGACCCACGGATCCTCGCTTACAATTCTCACCGTCAGTGGATGTGACTTTTGGTTCTGCATCGAAAATTTTTAACGGCGATATTCTCGCAATTGTCTTGACAGGAATGGGCTCCGACGGAACTGAAGGCAGCCGCTTGATAAAAGCGAAAGGCGGTAAAGTCTGGGCGCAGGATGAGGCTTCTTGTGTGGTTTATGGAATGCCCATGTCCGTCACGAAAGCAGGGTTAACCGACCTGCAATTACCCATTGAACAATTTTCCAGTGCGCTTGTTAAACAGGCATAACTAATGGACCGGCTTACACTTCTCGGACTTGTTATCGCTGTTGCCGCAATATTCGGTGGTCAGCTGCTGGAAGGTGGAAGCATTGACGCACTTTTGGATTGGGCCGCGTTTGTCATTGTTGTTGGTGGCAGCGCGGGTGCCGTTATGGTTCAGTCACATAGTAGTACCTTTAAGCGTGCGATAAAAATTCTTGGCTGGGTTTTTAAACCACCGGTGCCGCCAGTTGAAGAAGGTGTTACTCGAATTGCAGCTTGGAGTAACCTTGCCCGACGCGAAGGCTTGCTCGGCCTTGAAAAAAATATTGATGAAGATATTGATCCTTTTATATTGAAAGGGTTGAACATGCTGGTGGATGGAAACGACTCAGATGCGATTCGCACGGCGATGTTCGTTGAACTCGACGTCACTGACAAAGAATTACTGAAAGCCGCCAAAGTGTTTGAATCGATGGGAGGTTACTCGCCAACTCTCGGTATTGTCGGCGCGGTACTGGGTTTAATTCATGTCATGGGTAACCTGAGCAATCCCGAGCTGTTAGGCGCAGGAATTGCTACTGCGTTTGTGGCTACCATTTATGGTGTCGGCTTTGCGAATCTGTTTTTTCTTCCGGTTTACCATAAGCTGCGTGCCGTCATTGCTTCGCAGTCTCAATATCGAGAAATGATCATTGAAGGGCTTGCGAGTATTGCAGAAGGCGAAAACCCTCGCGTAATTGAAGGAAAGCTCAACGGGTACGTTGTACGGTGAGCTAATGCGACGTCGACGGTACCGCGAAAGAATATTTGACGACGACCAGGAAACCGGCCGTTGGTTAATTTCTTATGCCGATTTTATCACGCTGTTGTTTGCTTTTTTTGTCGTCATGTACTCCATTTCTCAAGTGAACGAGTCTAAGTACAAGATGTTGTCGGATTCGTTAATTCAAGCATTTGATACGCCGCAAAAAAGTCTCGAACCTATCCAGATTGGTGAAACCTCTCGTAGCCTGCAACCGGTTACCGGAGATGACGTAGAACAACCTGAAATTACCTCGGACAATATCGAATCGGGTAATATGGATTCGGAAAATTTCGCAACTGTCGACGAGTTTAGAGCGCTTGAGAATGGCCTCGAAAAATCTCTCGGAGATTTGATAGAACAGGATTTAGCGGAAATTAATTCTGACGCTAACTGGATTAATATCAACCTTCGAAGCGGTCTATTATTTTCTTCCGGCAGCGACAATCTCAATCAAGGGGCAGATCCGCTGTTACAGGAAGTTGCGGATCACTTGAACAGCAATCGACAGCTTATCCTGGTGCACGGCCATACTGACAATATTCCCATCAATACGGAGCGATTTCCGTCGAATTGGGAACTGTCTAGTAGTCGTGCTGTTGCGGTGGTACGCAAATTGCAAAACTTGAGTGTGATACCGACGCGCATGAGCGTTGAAGGGCACGGCGAATTTCAGCCTATTGCGCCGAATGATACGCCAGAAGGGCGAGCGAAAAATCGGCGAGTAGTCATCTCAATTTCCCGTAAACAGGCACTTCCAGAGGAATTACCTCTGGTGGAGAATGAAACTCCAACGCCTTTAGAGGAAACGACAAGAGTCGAAAAAGACGAAGAACCAGAATTTCAGATTGTCCGGCTTCCCGGGGGTGGAATTTTGATTCGCGGCAAAGATTTGCCGACAGAACCTGAAAAACAGGAAAATGAACAGGAGTGAGGTATTAGGTGAAAATCTGGACAGTGGCAAATCAAAAGGGAGGCGTCGGTAAAACTACAACGGTTGCCGCGCTTTCTGGTATCTTGTCGCAAAAGGGATTTCGCGTTTTAATGATAGATTGTGATCCTCACGCATCATTGACCGCTTATTTTGGTTTTGATAGCGAGCATCTGCCGACGACGCTGTTCAATTGGTTTTCGGAGACTCCGACTTCGACGCAGCAAGCTTTTGATTCCATTATTAAGCTCGATGAACCCAATATCAGCTTGATGCCAGCTGCCTTGAGCCTGGCGACACTCGATAAACGGTTTAGTGGCCGAGAAGGCATGGGGCTTGTGATAACTCGCGTACTGAAGATGCTTAATAATGACTATGATTATGTATTAATAGACTGCCCTCCGGTCCTGGGCGTATTATTAATTAATGCATTGGCGGCTTGCGAGCAATTGATTATTCCTGTACAAACCGAGTTTCTGGCGATTAAAGGTTTAGAAAGAATGATGAATACGCTAAATATGGTGATCAAAGCGCAACATCACACCATTGGCTACACCATTGTTCCAACCATGTTCGACCGGCGAACCAAGGCTTCAATTCAAGCGCTGCGAAATATGCGAGATGAATTTGGTGGCCATTTGTGGTCTAAATGGATTCCGGTTGATACTAAATTTCGTGATGCGTCACGAAACAATAAAACGCCTAGCTTGGCTTACCCCGATACCCACGGTGTAGAAGCCTATCAAAAACTTGCAGACACGATGTTAGCTTTGACGTCAAGCGATGACGATGTCACGTCGGTTGCCAGCTAAAGCATCAGCCAGTTTTAACACCAATACCGTCATCAGATAGCAGGATAAATAACAGGGTCATGAAGTTAAACAAACCGCCAGTGAGTCAGGAGCAGACTATTCTTGAAGAATATGTCGAGTTTTTACTCACGGACCTGTCAAATGTTCACCCTATCAGCGGCGAAAAGCATTCTAGTATTTCTGAATTGGTCGCCGATAAAACTCCTGAACCAAAGCTCGCGGAAGAGAAAGCTTCAATTAATCAGACTTCGGCAGAAAAAATCGAATCAGAGCAAGCGTTTATTACGACAGACCATCAGGCAGAAGCGGATGAAAAAAAGGAATCGCCTAAGTGGTCAACAATTGAAAAAGCCGCGGCCAAAAGAAAACCGTTAACGCCCGTTAAAGTTGAAACGGTCGTTAAGCCTTCTGAACATGACCAGCCAAAGCGATCGACTCGTCTTGAATCGCCAACTGAATCGCTACCTGAATCGAAACCTGCAGATTTTGTTGAAGCGCCTGAAGAAGAGCAACTTAAAGAGTGGGATGCGATTATTACCCAGGAGAAAGAAGCGGCAATCTTGGCGCAGCAGGAAAATAGTTCGCAAGCTAAAGTGGCAAAAAGTGAAAAAGATGTGCCTGCACAAGCTCAAATAGATACCCCATCAACAACGAAAGCGCATAAAGAAAAGTCTCAAAATCTCGCTCGCGAGACGCGAAAAATCATCGAAGAATATTTGCCACCTGAAAAATCTGGCGATCCACGATTAGCCAATGTGGAAAAACTATTGTCCCGAATTTCTTTGGCAACAATGCCACAAGTTAGCGCCGATAGTCGTCCAAAGACGCAAAAGCAACAGCAGATTGAGGTGACAAGCTCTCAAAGTGCAGAACAATCTGCTCAAGTGGCAGAAGCGACGTTTCTTAGGCGAGAGGCTCAAAAAACACGCGACATATTACCCGAAGTTTTTCAAACATTAATTTTTCAAGTGGGCCGCTTGCCTTTAGCGGTTCCTTTGTTAAAGCTGGGTGGAATAGTTAAAGTTTCCAAGGAAGACATTACACCGTTAGTTGGAACGCCGAGCTGGTTTATGGGGTTAGTCCCTAATGATCGTGGCAATTTAATGGTTGTCGATACGCAACAATATTTGATGCCTGAGCAGGTCGTTGCTGATCAAGAACAAGATTATCAATATCTTATCGTATTAGATAATTCAAATTGGGCGCTGGCTTGTAATTCCGTCGGTGATGCAAAAAATCTGACTCAACAAGATATTCGCTGGGCCGAAAAAACCTCAAGACGCCCCTGGTTTGCTGGTATGGTCGTCGACTATATGAGTGCGCTCATTGAGGTCGATGAATTAATTAATATGTTGGCAGACAATATATCTGAATAATTAATGGTACATCGACGTTTTTTCATTAACTTATCATTCGTATTTCTAATCGTTTTCGTTCTCCTCGCAATTGACCCTTATGACAGGGCTGACTGGGCATTAGAGAATATACTGGTCGTTGTTTTTGCAGTGATCCTCGGCTACAGTTATCGAAAATTCCCCTTATCTCGTGTGTCTTATGGGTTAATTTTTTCGTTTCTTTTATTACATGAAATTGGCTCTCACTATACTTATGCGAAAGTGCCTTATGAAGCGTTCGCGAAGGAATACTTGAATGTCAGTATCAACCAGATATTTGGTTGGGAAAGGAACAACTTCGACCGCGTGGTTCATTTTTTGTATGGTCTGTTTCTGGCTTACCCAATTCGAGAGTTTTATTATCGAGTGGCTAACGCCAAAGGATTTTGGGGGTATTTTTTTCCTCTCGAATTGACTATGGCTTCCTCAATGATCTTTGAATTATTTGAGTGGCTGGCGGCAGAAACCGTCGGTGGTGATCTAGGTGTCGCTTATCTTGGTACTCAAGGGGATATTTGGGATGCTCATAAAGACATGGCGCTAGCGAGCTTGGGTGCAGCCATTGCCATGGTAATATCTTTGCTAGTTAATCTGCGATTACAGCGCAATTTTGAAAGAGAATGGCAAGACAGTTTGTCAATCAAATATCATGAGCCGCTAGGTGAAGATAAATTAGAAAAGATGCTTGGTGAGAAGCAGAATAATTCAGATTCTGGTGAGTCTTAGAAAGTCTGATAACTGTGGATAGAAATAACGCCGAGGTATTCGAGATACGCCGGCGCTCAATTGGGTTAACTTGCTTTTTCTAGATGAACATCCATTTGTGGATAAGGGATTGAAATATTTTCTTGATCAAATAGCAATTTGATTTTTTCGTGGGTGTCAAAATAGACGCTCCAGTAGTCGGCGGAATTAACCCAGGGTCTTACGGCAAAATTAACAGAAGAATCCGCCAATTCTGATACGGCGACTAACGGGGCGGGATCCTTAAGGACTCTTTCATCATCATTGAGTACTTGCTCAATTAGTCCTTTTGCTTTTTTAATGTCATCGTCATAACCAATACCAAACACCATATCGACGCGACGAGTCGGTTTAGCAGAATAATTTGTAATCACATCACCATAAATCTTGCCGTTAGGAACGGTCATCTCTTTATTATCGCCTGTTCTTAATATGGTCGAAAATATGGTTATTTTTTCGACCACTCCGGCTATGCCGGCAACTTCAACAAAGTTACCTGCCGTGAATGGTCGAAACATAATTAACATCACACCCGAGGCGAAATTCTGCAGGGAGCTCTGCAAAGACAAGCCAATGGCTAAGCCGGCAGCACCTATCAAAGCGACTAATGAAGTCGTATTTACGCCCAGTTGTCCCAGCGCTGCGATGATAACAAAAAGCATCAATAAACTTTTCACAATGCCGGATGTAAACACGACTAGAACGTCGTCAATGTTTGCTTTTCGTAAAAGAGTCTTAGTGATATTGACGATCGTTCTTACAACGAGTTTACCGACCAGAAAAATTAATAAGGCAAAAATAAAATTGAGACTGTAGGGGATGACATAGGTTTCTACCATGCCTTGAAGCGATTCAGGTGAAAAATCCATAATTGTTTCCTTTAGTTGTTTTGCTCTAACTTATATTTGTAAAAATTTGACGCTATTCCTGGACACTTGTCACTTGTGTTTTAATTTCGGCTTGAACTCTGCGATTAGTCGCGCGGCCTTCTGCCGTTTCATTGCTCGCGATCGGACTGGCTTCACCCACACCTTTCGCGCTGAGCCGCGAAGCGGCAATTTGAAATTTTTCAATTAAGTATTGCATCACGGCATTCGCTCGTTTTTGCGAAAGTTGTTGATTATAAGACGCAGCACCACGCGAATCTGTATGTCCTTCGATCACAGCACTGGTGTCTGGATATTGGCGCATAAAAGCAGCGACGCGTCCGATTTCGTTATGATAAGTTTCCGAAATTGCATCACTATTATTAGCAAACTGTACATTGAGTGAAATCGAGACATCTTTGGTTAACATGACACGGCAACCGGTTTCGTCAACTTTTGCGCCCGCTGGAGTTTCCAGGCATTTATCCTGTGAATCAGCGACGCCGTCATTATCGCTGTCGCGTTCACAGCCGCGCTCGTCGACTATTTGATTTGGCGTTGTTGTGGGGCATTCATCGATGCTATCGATTACACCATCGCCATCGCTGTCTTTAGGTTGGGGTTTTGGCACGACTACAGGTTTGGTTTTTTGAGTGCCACCGAAAAAATAACTGGCACCAATATATGCGAGTAGATCTCTTTTTCCGCCGCCAACTGACAGCAGGCCATCGACGCCCATCAGTACTGATAAATTCTGAGTGGTGGCCAAGTCCAGTCCGACGCCTATCCTGGCCGTGGTCTGATTTTTGTTGAGGGGCGTTGAATCATAGCGACCATAACCAATCTTCCAAAATGCTGAATTTTGTCCGCGAGGAGCCAGTCGATACTTTGCGTTAATAGTCGTTAATTGACTGCTGAAATCGATATTTGCGGGATTCAACAAATTGGTATCGAATTCAGACGATTCGATTTCTACGCTCCAGAAGTCATCAAGTTGATAGCCGCCGACCAGATATAAATCACTACTTTCATCGAGGTTACGATCGTTGTCAAAATTGATATAGTTTACGCCTAACCCAAGGTAAATGCCTTTTTGCTCTTCAGCCATAACAGGCAAGGTATGGAAAAGAAAAGCAGTAATGACAGGCACCATAAATCTGCCCGAAATTGATTTCCTTAAATGTTTTTTTTGCATGTTGAGTCCTTTATTTTGATTTTATCGAGTGTAGAAATTAACCTGGTTTGTTATAAAACCACATATTGATAGGGGTGATAGTTACGGCGAGAATTAAAGACTATCAAATCCATTGTTTGCTAGCGGTCATTTTAAGAGTTTTAGTATCTACTTGCCAGTTATCATTTATATAGATGGAGATCGTCATTTTGTCAAAAGATTTTAAGGTTAGAAATCTATTCAAGCCTTCGCGTTTACTGGTAGAATGGGTGGCACCCATTCACCGGGACAGCGCTAAAATTGCTTTCGAGTTATAGCGGAGCTCATATAGTCTTTAGATCGAACGGAATAAGTATCACATGAATCTTCATCATATCTGTCTTCTGATTGTATTGGCTTTCGCTACAACGAGTTTTCAATCGAGCGCGGATAATTTTGAAGTGTCGTACTTTATCTCTCAAGGTCTTTATACGCCGTGGGAAAGCAACCAATCGAGTGAATCGTATGATATTGCGCATGAAGGCGGTAACGCGTTCAGTATCCAAATGTCGACTTCAGATGAAAGGGCATGGGAGTTATACGCGTCAGATTTTCAAGTGGAACTTGATCTTAACAATGGGCAAAATTTATTTTTTGATCTGACGACAACCCAGTTAGGCGCTCTGAAATTGTCACACGGCAAAAGCTTTTCTGAATATTATGGTGCAGGCATAGGCGTGACGCACTTTTCACCGCGCAGCTTTGATGGTAGCGGAAAAGACGATCTGTCATTCGCATTTTTTTCAGGTGTTAGATTCAATGTGACTGAAAATATTGCGTTTTCTCTTGACGGTCGAATGCAATTTGTTATTTTAGATAGCGTTACTAATATTGCTTGTTCAGGCGGGTGTTTAATCCAGATAAAGAGCGATGTTTGGAGTCACCTTCAATTGCAGGCGGGGCTAACATTTCGCTTTTAATTACCTACAAATTTAACTCACAGTAAGTCAAATTCATCTTGAAAACAAAAATCCTTCTATTGTCAGGCTACGATGCGGCCAGCCATCAATATTGGCGGAAAACCCTTGCCACGAAACTGAATGAGTTTAGCTGGCAACAGTTGGCTTTACCGGCTCGTCATTTTTCCTGGCGGACGCGCGGTAGCAGTCTCGATTTTGCTCTGCAGCGTACCGAAGAACTCAGCGAAGTGTATAACCGACTTTTAGTAACATCGATGGTTGATCTTGCCAGTCTCAGAGGTTTTGTGCCGACCTTGTCGGAAATACCGACAATTGTATATTTTCATGAAAACCAGTTTGTCTATCCGATTTCAAATGACCAACCCAATATCATAAATGCACAGCTAACCAGTATTTATTCGGCTATCTGTGGGGATCGGTTAGTGTTTAATTCCGAATTTAATCGCGCCAGTTTTTTGCAAGGCGTTAGAGCGTTGTTGAAAAAACTTCCCAGTTCGTTCCCTGATAATTTTGTCGACTCGCTTGCGCTAAAATCGCAAGTATTGGCTGTCCCAATTTCGCCTTTAACCGAAGCCATAAACGTTCAAGCGAAAAAGACGTTTTCTTCGCGTGAACCAATCACGATACTCTGGAATCATCGTTGGGAGTACGACAAACAACCGGAAGTTTTTTTTGCGGCAATGAACCTGCTTAAAGCGCGCGGATATCGGTTTAGATTGAATGTCGTGGGTGAGTCTTTTCGGCAAGTCCCCAAGTGTTTTGAAACGGCAAAGCAGGAATTGGCGGATGAAATCAACACTTGGGGGTTTCAGGACCGAGAATCCTATAAACTGCTATTGAAGCAGTCAGATATCGTCGTGTCTACTGCGCTTCATGATTTTCAAGGTTTAAGCATGTTAGAAGCAATGAGTGCTGGTTGCCTGCCAGTCGCCCCAGATAGAGTCGTTTACCCGGAGTATATTCCGCAAAGTCTCTTATATCGAACGGCTGACTCCCTGCGCCATGAAGCCGACAATCTGGCGGCAAAGTTGATTTCAGTTTTTAGCCAAAATGACGCTCAAGTTCCTGATATATCAGGCTATTATACGGAAAACCTGCTAGATGATTATCGCCAACTGCTCACTAGCCCAGTAAAGTCGAACCAATCGCGGATAATATTTGAGAAATAGCTATTTATTCTCTATATTCAAATATGTCATTATAAAAATAATCACGTTGTAATTACCTAGTCGTATCTTCACCTACGCAGATTTTCCAGGATGGACCTGCCTTCGGTTTAAGCGGGGACGGCTGGCTTGTATCTAATGGGTAGTCTTTAGTATGTTGAAATTCAAATCGATCCGAACCGAACTGACGGTGTTTTTATCCGCGGCGCTGGCAATTATTCTGTTAATTATTTCTGCGTTAAATATTCAGAAAACTTCCAATGATACCCGCCAAACAGTTGAAATGGGTTTAAGCAACTCTCTGGCATTACAAACGCAACAAATCGAGTCGTTTATTAAGCGGCACGGTGAAGTGGTTGAAACGATGATTGCGTCGCCTCAACTGACTGGCTGGTTTGATAATTATCGTGAGCGCCAGAAAGACCTGACTGGCGACACCGAATTCCCTAAAATTTTACAGTTGTTGAAAAATCTGGCTGAACGCGATTCTTCTACTAAGGCGGTTTTTTTCGCGAGCGCGAATACCGGTGAGTACTTTGATAACTCGAATGGTCGTTATTTCGGCGATGGCACCTATTACGCGACGAAGCGCCCCTGGTGGGGAGAAGCAACAAGAATGAACCGTTTATTCATCACCCAGCCTGAAGTTGATTATGTTGATAAAACAACGGTGTCGTCGGTTAAAAAGACTGTTTATAGCCCGTCGGGCCAGCTTATTGGCGTAGCGGGCGTTGATATATTGCTGTCGACCATAGAAGAACAAGTCGCCTCGCAACTAAAATATCAGGGGCAAGGAATGCCGTTTATTATCAATAGAGATGGCAGGATCATTCTTTTTCCGGCAGATACGGAAGTAGTCAAATCCAATAGTGATATCGGTTCAGTCGATTCGGTGTTAAGCCACGCTTCAGGATTTGCTCAGTTAAAGCGTCAAATGTTGGCGCAAGATTCAGGCATGACCGAAATTCGCTGGAACGGCGAAAAACATCTCGCCGCTTTTGATCGAATTACACTGGATAGCCCTTATGTGGACTGGGTTGCTGGTATTATTATTTCCCATGATGTCATTGATGGGCCGATACGCGAAAGCGTCACCAATGCGGTATTGATGACTTTGATTGTTTTAATCATTGTCAGTTTAACCGTATGGATGGTTAGCCTGCGTATTGTGAAACCGATCAAGCGGGTGGTCAAAGCGATTTATGACGTCGCCCATGGTGAAGGCGATTTGACTCGTCGACTTGAAGAACAAGGGCAAAATGAAATTGGCGAGTTTGCCCATCAATTTAATATTTTTATCGAACGAATTCACGAGATTATTAAGCAAAATAAAGAAACCGTTGATGAACTCTACGAAAGCGCCGAGAAAGTTTCTGTTATCACCAACCTCAGCACCCAAAAAGCCGAGCAGCAACGTGACTCAACCGATATGGTCGCGACTGCCGCAGAAGAGCTGAGTTACTCGGTCAACAGCGTTTCTGATAATTCCGATTTGGCGCGCCAATCGGCCGATGAAGCGGATAGTCAGGTTACTAAGGGGGTTGCAGTCGTCGAAGAAGCCTCAAAAAGCATTCGTACTTTGGCCAATACCGTTGAACAGGCGTCAGATGTGGTAGACAATCTCAACAGTGACAGCTCAAGAATTGGCGAGGTTCTGGAGGTGATTCGCAGTATCGCAGAACAAACTAACCTGTTAGCACTGAACGCAGCGATAGAAGCGGCGCGCGCCGGCGAGCAAGGGCGAGGGTTTGCAGTGGTCGCAGATGAAGTTCGTTCATTGGCCAGTAGAACTCAGGAATCGACCGAATCCATCCATCAGATTATTGAAGGCTTGCAAACCAACGCGCGCCAAGCCGTGTCAGCCATGCAGGATGGAAAAACGCACGCCCAGTTAGGGGTGGAAAAGTCTGAACAAGTGCAGAATGTGCTGCAAAGCATAGCTCAAGCAATTTCTGAAATCCGCACCCAATCAACGGAGATCGCGAATTCGACAGGAGAACAGGCGAAAGCTTCGGCAGAAATAACCCAAAGAGCGGCTGCTATTCGCAAGTTATCGGAAGAAACCGCTTCCCATATATCGGATGTGCAGGCCGGAACAAAATTTCAGCGAGAAGATATCCATAAGCTCGCGCAATTGGTCGGTATGTTTAAGATTTAGCCATATTCTTTGTGACGACATAGCGGCAATTCCCTTCTGTCGTCACAAAAAGCGCAACTTTTACTGTAAAATAGGGTACAATTCGTGCCCTTTTTTTATGAATTCTAATTTTATTTAACCGCTTTTTATGTCGTACACTCAATTTATTCGTAATTTTTCCATTATCGCCCATATCGATCACGGAAAATCGACCCTTTCCGATCGCCTGATTCAGGTCTGTGGTGGTTTGACTGAACGGGAAATGTCCGAACAAGTCCTTGATTCCATGGACCTGGAGCGAGAGCGTGGGATAACCATTAAAGCGCAAAGTGTTACTCTGACCTATAAAGCCAATGATGGTAATGAGTATCAACTCAATTTTATCGATACCCCGGGACATGTAGATTTTTCCTATGAAGTATCGCGTTCTTTGGCCGCGTGTGAAGGCGCATTGCTCGTAGTTGATGCCGGACAGGGCGTCGAAGCACAAACACTGGCCAATTGTTATACCGCCATAGAACAAGATCTGGAAGTGATTCCTGTGCTTAACAAAATTGATTTGCCACAGGCTGATCCTGACCGTGTCGCCCAGGAAATTGAAGACATTATTGGTCTTGAAGCCATGGATGCGGTTCAATGTAGCGCGAAAACCGGAGTTGGCATCGATGAGCTGTTAGAAGAACTGGTTTCCAAAGTCCCTGCGCCGGTCGGTGATCCGGATGCACCACTTCAGGCATTGATTATCGATTCCTGGTTTGACAATTATCTCGGCGTTGTTTCCTTGGTGCGGGTGGTTCAAGGAACCCTCAAACAAGGGGACAAAATGCAGGTCATGTCGACCGGAAAGGCGCATCAGGTGGATTTTGTCGGAATTTATACGCCCAAGCGTCATGACTTACCAGCGCTAAGAGCTGGAGAGGTGGGTTATGTTATCGCCGGAATCAAGGAAATTCAAGGTGCCCCCGTCGGTGATACTTTAACCCTGGCCAAAGAACCAGCAGCCTCGCCATTACCGGGCTTCAAGAAGGTAAAACCGCAGGTTTACGCCGGTCTATTCCCCGTTTCTTCAGATGATTACGAGGCATTTAGAGACGCGCTGGCAAAATTGAGTTTGAATGACGCATCACTGTTTTATGAACCTGAAAATTCGACCGCATTAGGATTTGGGTTCCGCTGCGGCTTTCTCGGTATGCTGCATATGGAAATCATCCAGGAAAGACTGGAGCGAGAATACGACCTCGATTTAATTACCACAGCACCGACGGTCGTGTTTGAAGTGATTACCACCAAAGAAGAAACGCTATACGTAGATAACCCGTCTAAATTGCCAGAACCTGGCGAAATTGGGGAGATGCGCGAACCGATTGTAGAGGCCAATATTCTGGTTCCGCAGGAACACCTTGGCAGCGTAATTACGCTCTGTGTTGAGAAACGCGGTGTCCAGACCAAAATGGAGTATGTCGGTAATCAGGTCGCTCTGTCCTACCATATACCCATGAATGAAGTGGTTCTAGACTTTTTTGACCGATTAAAGTCAGTAAGCCGAGGCTACGCATCACTTGATTACAATTTCAAACATTTCGAAGCGGCCGATCTAGTTAGACTGGATGTTTTGATTAACGGTGACAAGGTCGATGCCCTCGCCATTATTGTGCATAAAGATCAGGCGCAATATCGAGGCCGTGAACTGGTGGAAAAGATGCGCGAATTGATTCCACGACAAATGTTTGAGGTCGCAATTCAGGCGGCAATTGGAAACCATATTGTTGCTCGTTCAACAGTGAAAGCGTTACGTAAAAATGTTACCGCTAAATGTTACGGTGGTGACGTCTCTCGTAAGCGTAAACTGCTGGAAAAACAAAAAGCGGGTAAAAAACGAATGAAGAAAGTGGGCCGCGTGGAGATCCCACAAGATGCGTTTTTGGCTGTATTGCAAGTCGGTAAAGACTAGTAGGCAGGTGGTCGACTGAACAGTTTAAACTAGACTCAGTGATAAAAAGTATTAAAGAATAAAAGGAATCGGGCTGAATGAGCAGTAATTATGGGTTAATTTTAGTTATTCTAACGTTTGTCTCAGGCGTTATTTGGCTGATTGATGCGATGACCGCTGGCAAAAAGCGAAAAGCGGCTGTCGCCAAACTTTATGAACAAGATAAAAATCCCAGTGAAGAGGCCATTGAAGCCGTCTCGCGCGAACCGATTTATGTCGATTATTCAAAGTCATTTTTTCCGATTTTATTAATTATCGTGGTGCTTCGCTCGTTTCTCTATGAACCTTTCCAGATCCCATCAGCCTCGATGAAACCGACTCTAACCGAAGGCGATTTTATTCTGGTCAATAAATTCAACTACGGATTGCGCTTGCCTGTTACGTCGGAAAAAGTTGTCGAAATTGGTCAGCCCGAGCGAGGAGACGTTGCCGTTTTTAGAGCTCCTCATCCGCCGCATGAAGACTACATTAAACGCGTGATCGGTCTTCCAGGTGATACCGTTTTATATACCGAAGACAAGGAAATTTTTGTCATTCCTTACTGTGCGCCAACAATGGCTAAAGCCGAGTGTCCTAGGCGCATGAAAATCGAACGGCAATTAGTAACCGGTGAAAAATACCTCGATATTAACCCGCAAACAGGCAAGGTAACCAAAACCGATCGTTACATTGAAATTATTGATGGCAAAGAACATCAGATTTTAATTAATCCTGCTATCCGCGAACGTCAAAAAGCCAGTATGTATCCCCTGACGGTTCGAAAATATGAAGTTCCAATGGGCAGCTATTTTGTCATGGGGGATAATCGAGACAATAGTTTTGATAGTCGATATTGGACTTACGCGAGTTTCGTACCGGAAGAAAACCTGGTAGGGCAAGCTGTCTCAATTTGGCTACATCTGGATTTTGGCATTAAAAATAAATATTTTAGTTGGGTTCCAACCAATATTGATATTGGCAGAATCGGCGCGATTGAGTAGTCACTTGGCCTTTATGCTATGATAATGAATAATGATAAATTTCAGGGACTTAAAGGTGTTGGTATGAATCGAAATTTGGATATCAGTCAATTTAATAGTAATCGACAATCCGGAGCTACGATGTGGACGACTTTGTCGGTCATATTGATGGTGGGTTTTCTTGGATTTCTCGCTTTCCATGTTCTGCCAGTTTATGGGGAGCATGCTACTATCAGAAAGTCGATGCAAGAAATTGTCAATCACGACAATTTTCGTAATATGACCTCGAAACAAATTCTTTCTGCAATGCAGAAGCGAATGATTATCGACAATATTGACGGATTCGATAAAGACGCGTTTAAAGTTTCGCGCGATAAATCTGGTGAAAAATACATTACTATAAATTACGCAAAAAAAGTTCCTCTTTTTTCAAATATTTCTGCATTAGTTGAGTTCAATGAAGAAGTCCGCTCAAGTAGACGTTAATTACATTTTTTGTCGCTATGTCAATTAGGCCAAACCTAAAGCTGTTGCAGCAAAAGTTGAATTATCAATTTAAGGATAAAAGGCAGCTTGAAGTCGCTTTAACGCATCGGTCCGCCAGCAGTAATCACAACGAACGACTGGAGTATTTAGGTGACGCAGTGCTGGGTAGTATCATTGCTCAGCAGCTTTATCAACAATTCCCTTCAGCTGATGAAGGTCAGTTAAGTCGCCTCCGCTCGTTTTTGGTCAAAGAGAAAGCGCTGTTTGAATTGGCGCAAGAGATCGAATTGAGCGAGTTTTTGCGTCTGGGTGGCGGAGAGTTAAAAAGTGGTGGATTTCGACGCGCTTCCATTTTATCGGATACGTTTGAAGCCATAATAGGCGCGATATTTTTAGATAGTGATTTTGATACGGTGCGCCAATGTGTGCTCAATCTCTACGCCAATAAATTGCAGAACCTGTCGTTGGATATGGCAAAAAAAGATCCTAAAACCCAATTACAGGAATGGCTGCAAGCACGAAATATTGAGACACCCCTATATGAAGTTGTCCGCTCGAGTGGTAAAGACCATGCAAAAACTTATTGGGTCAGTTGTAAAGTTAACTACCAATCGCTCGAATCGGAAGGCGAGGGAGCGAGTCGCAGAAAAGCAGAGCAAGATGCGGCATCAAAAATTCTGGAGAAATTAGCCAATGGCTAAATCTAAAACCAAACAAGATCTACCGGTTCAACGTTGTGGCTTCGTGGCATTTGTTGGGCGTCCTAATGTTGGAAAATCGACCCTGTTAAATCGTTTGCTCGGTCATAAATTAAGTATAACTTCTCGTAAACCTCAAACGACTCGACATCGTATCATGGGAATTGACACGCTGGAGAATACCCAACTTATCTATGTTGATACTCCTGGGCTGCATAAACTTGAAGCGAGAGCAATTAATCGACTTATGAATCGGGCAGCGTCAAGCTCTATTGCAGATGTTGACCTGGTTGTATTTGTAGTTGAACCTGGACGGTGGACTGAAGATGATCAGCTAGTATTAGACCACATTAAAGCGGCGAACCGACCAGCAGTATTATTTATTAATAAAGTCGACCAGCTCAAGGATAAAGAGTCTTTGCTACCGGAATTGCAGGCATTATCTCAGCGACATGATTTTCAGCAGATAATTCCGGGGTCAGCCCTCAAAGGCAAGCAGATAGATGAACTTAAATCCTATTTGTTAAGTGCCATGCCTGAAGGAGAGTTTGTTTTTCCTGATGATTATTATACGGATCGAAGTGAACGTTTTCTGGCAGCGGAAATTATCCGCGAAAAATTGATACGCCAGTTGGGCGATGAATTACCTTATTCGATTACGGTTGAAATTGAACAATTCAAAGAAGATAAAAAAGGATTGCTCAATATTAATGGTCTAATTCTGGTAGAACGAAAAGGTCAAAAATCAATTGTGATCGGTAAAGGTGGAAGCCGCTTAAAGCAAGTTGGTACCGATGCCAGAAAAGATATGAAACGCCTGTTCGGACAAAAAGTATTTCTTGAGTTATGGGTGAAAGTCAAAGACGGGTGGGCTGATGATGAAAGGGCTTTGCGCTCGCTAGGGTTCGATGACTTCAAGGAAGATTAATCTGACTGACGAGTCTTCATGTCGCAGTTGGTCCGGAGTTTAATTTATCGGCAATGAAACGTTTAACCCATCAAGTGTCGGCTTTTATCTTACATGCTCGCCCCTATCAGGAGTCGAGTCTTATACTGCAAGTTTTTAGCCGAGAGTCCGGTCGATTTTCCTTGATCGCCAAGGGAGTAAAAGGAAAACGTTCGCAGGCCCGCAAAGCTGTCTTGCAACCCTTTCAAGAACTGCGGTTGGAGTATACAGGGAAAAGCGAACTTAAAACCCTGCTTCACTGTGAACGATTTGAGCCTTATGCCGCAAACGCATTTCTCTTACAAGAAAAAAAGTTAGCATGCGCTTACTACGCGAGTGAACTTTTAATTCGAGGGCTTCCCGAAGGCTGTGAATATTCTGAGTTGTATGTCCAATACGCTAATCTGCTGTCTGAACTGAGCCATAAAGACCAATACGCAAATTATCTGCGTCAATTTGAGGTGTCATTATTACGAGCCATCGGTCTGGCGCCAGACTTCAAATTTGATATCGAACAACAGCCTATCGATGAAAACTGGTATTACCTTTGGGTACCAGAGCAGGGTTTTTCGCGTGCCGCTGAAAAAGAAATGTCGAGAGGGTTTTCCGGTCACGCAATTTTAGCGCTGGGCGAAAAAAATACGGGCCAATTGTCCGGTCGCGAATGTCAGCATATCTGTCGACTTTTATTACAGGAAGTTATCGGCAATAAACCTTTACAGAGTCGAAAAATGTGGCACCATATCAACCTGATTCAAACTGGTGAGAGTAACAATGAGCAATAAACAACCTATTTATTTAGGTGTAAATGTCGATCATGTGGCAACTTTGCGACAGGCCAGAGGCGTCAATTATCCACAAGTTGTACAGGCTGCCTTAGTCGCAGAACAAGCGGGGGCTGACGGCATTACTATTCACCTGAGAGAAGATCGGCGTCACATACAGGATCGAGATGTTGAATTGATTCGCGAATGTATTAATTCTCGACTTAATCTGGAAATGGCTGTGACCGATGAAATGCTCGCGATAGCCAAGAAAACTCAACCTGAGTATGTTTGTCTGGTTCCAGAAAAAAGAGAAGAAGTGACGACTGAAGGTGGACTCGATGTATGCGGAAATTTTGACCGAATTAAACAGGCTTGTGATGTGCTCGCCGAAGAGAATATCAAGGTTTCATTATTTATTGACGCCGAACCGCGCCAGATAGAAGCTGCGCACAAAGCGGGTGCTCCCTTTATTGAAATTCATACTGGTCATTATGCCGATGCAGAGTCAGAAACGAGTCGAAATGAACAATATCGCCTTATTTGTGAAGGAGTGAAACTGGCAAAAGATTGTGGCCTGACGGTCAATGCGGGTCACGGCCTTCATTATCACAATGTCGCTCCCATAGCCGCAATTGATGATATTTACGAGTTGAATATTGGACATTCTATTATTGCTCAGTCTGTTTTCAGTGGTTTGGCGAAAGCCGTTGCGGATATGAAAGCAATTATGCAAGCGGCGCGATTGTGAGCATTATTGGAATTGGAATTGATCTCTGCGAGGTTGCACGAGTTGAAAACTCGTTGCAAAAACATGGTGATCGCTTTGCCGACAAAATTCTCCACCCCAACGAGAAAAAGCATTTTGAGCAACAAAAGTTCCAGGCGCGCTTTCTCGCAAAACGATTTGCAGCCAAAGAAGCGTTTGCTAAAGCGATGGGAACGGGGATTGCCCATGGCGTGACTTTCCCGAATATCGAGATTTATAATGACGAACTCGGAAAACCGGGGCTAAAGCTCCATAGTAGCACCCAGGAAAAACTTGCAGCATTAGGTGCAACTCATGTCCACTTGTCGATTAGCGATGAAAGAGAAACGGCTATTGCACAAGTCATTATTGAACGAATCACCTAACCACGAAGTCAAATCCCCTTTCAGATATCATGGGTAATCTCAATAAGTGATTGAACTATTTGGAATGACTGGGCTAAAATAACAAAACTTACATAAATTCAAATAGTTAGTAATAGTAGGCATTAACGATCAAAACCCTGTTTTCGCAAGGCACTTCCCACACCACCCGCTTGTTTATCGTCGTGGTGCTTTCCTGTGCGTTAATGTTTATTGATCATCACGAACAACACCTCAAAGGGGTTCGCAAGGCACTTGCTGCGCTCGTTACGCCCATTATCTTCCTCGCCGACATACCTGGGGAGTTTTTTGCCTGGGGAGGCGAAAATCTGGTATCACGTAGCCAATTACGGGAAGAAAACAGTCGCTTGAAAGATGAATCATTGATTTTAAAAGCGCAGTTGCAAACCTTGGTGGGTTTGCAGGCAGAAAATGCCAGGCTCCGCAATTTGCTGGAAACGGAAAGTAAAAGCGTTGAAAGAAAAATGGTCGCCGAGATCATTCAGATTGATAGTGACCCGTTTAGCATGAAATTTCTGATCAATAAAGGTAGCAATCATGACGTCTTTGTTGGTCAGACAGTAATCGATGCGTACGGAATAGTCGGTCAGGTCGTTGAAGTATCTCCGCTAGTTTCACGCGTTTTAATGATAACCGATGTTACTCACGCCATTCCGGTAAAGGTGAACCGCAATGGTGTGCGGACGACGCTGATCGGTACAGGGCAAATTAATCAATTAGCGCTTCAATTTGTGCCCGATACTACCGATATTAAAGTCGGCGATTTATTGCTGAGCTCTGGTCTTGGACGCCGCTTCCCAGATGGTTATCCTGTCGCCAAGGTAACATCGGTAGAGCACAATCCGGGCGAGGCATTTGCGCGCATATTTGCGGCACCAGCAGCTCAATTGGACCGTAGCTCATTGGTATTGCTAGTATGGGCTGGCACAGCGATGGGTGGCCAATAATGCAAGGCAAAGCAGAAAATGGCGGTACCCTCGCGATTTTAGCGAGCTTGTTCATCGCAATGTTGATGAACACCATTCCTTTTCCGGATTTTATGATTCTGTTCAAACCCGACTGGGTCGCTATGGTGTTAATCTACTGGGTTATGGCGTTACCTAACCGCATAGGCGTTTTTAGCGGCTGGGTGCTGGGATTGTTCGTGGATGTGCTGGAAGGCTCATTATTTGGCGTCAATGCGTTATCGTTTGCGTTGGTCGCTTTTCTGATTCAAATGCTTTACCACCGATTGAGATTGTTTCCTCGCTGGAAACAAGCGATTAATGTTGCTGTAATCGTCGGTATTCATCGACTATTAGTGGTTTCACTTTCTGGATTAGTGGAAAATGTTCAAACCGGATTAAGTTACTGGTTTCCGTTAGTCAGCGTTGCTCTGTTCTGGCCCTGGGTCTTTATTATTTTAAGGGATGTCAGACGCAAATTCTGTTAGTTTGTTGCGCTAAAATTTATTAACCACAATTAGGTAGCTATGAATTCACGTTACCCATATTCGATAATGTTGGCTTCGCGTTCGCCACGTCGGCAAGAACTGCTTGGCCAAATTGGTGTCTCATATCATCTAATCGATATAGAAATTGATGAATCTGTCCATATCAATGAGCCGCCAATCGCCTATGTTGACCGTATGGCTTATGAAAAAGGGCTGGCTGGCTGGTCCGTTTATACTAATCAAAAGTCACATGATGACCAATGGCGACCGTTGTTGGCGGCTGATACGAGCGTTGTGCTGGGCGAAAATATTTTGGGTAAACCTGAGAGTGAATGTGATGCTAGAGACATGCTGCGGTTACTTTCTGGCAAGACGCATCAGGTAATGACCAGCGTCGCTCTGGTTGATGAAACTGGCGTTGCGACAAAAACCAGCATTACAGATGTGACATTTTGTGATTTGCGAGATGTTGATATTGAGGCCTATCTGGAATGCGGTGAAGGCAAAGATAAGGCGGGCAGCTACGCGATTCAGGGATTCGGCGCCATGTTTATCCGATCGATTAATGGCAGTTACTCAGGGGTCGTTGGATTACCGCTTTATGAAACTAATTTATTGTTAGAGAAACATTTTAAAGGGTGACTATGAAAGAAGAAATTCTGGTAAACGTAACCCCCCAGGAATGCCGCGCTGCCGTGGTCGAAAACGGTATGCTGCAGGAAATGTATATTGAACGGGCTTCTAGCCGAGGTTTGGTGGGCAATATCTATCGCGGCAAAGTGATAAGGGTATTGCCAGGCATGCAGGCTGCGTTCATTAATATTGGTCGAGAACGATCCGCGTTTTTGCATGCCGCTGAAATATTGCCGATCTCCGAAACCGAGCTCATCGAAAATGAGAATATTACGACTCCGGACATTAACGAACTACTCCACGATGGACAGACAATCACTGTACAGGTGATTAAAGATGAAATTGGCACCAAAGGAGCGCGCTTAACCACTCACCTCACCATCCCATCGAGGTTTTTGGTGATGATGCCTGATAACCCACATATTGGTGTCTCGCAAAGAATTGAAGATGAGTCCGAACGGCAACGTCTTAAAAATATTCTACAAGAGTCAGAACGGACCGAGGATTCGCCGGGTTATATTATCCGGACGGCGGCCGAGGGAGCGAACGACGAAGAACTTAAGCGGGATATGGACTTTTTAAGCCGGCTCTGGAAAACCATCAAAACTAAAATTCGTGGCGCGAAGGCGCCTTGTCTGGTTCATGAAGATCTGGACTTGACCATTCGGCTTATACGCGATCTAGCCCCTTCTGTGGTCGAAAAAATCAGAGTCGATTCAGACGAGGTTCATGCGCACTTGTTATCATTTGTGGACGACTTTATTCCGGCGCTAAGACCTTGCGTAGAGCTTTATACTGGAGAAAGACCACTTTTCGACGTATTTAATGTTGAAGATGAAATTGAAAAAGCACTACACCGCAAAGTTCAACTCAAATCAGGGGGCTATCTGATAATTGAACAAACTGAAGCGATGGTCACTATTGATGTTAATACCGGTGCCTTTGTCGGTTATCGAAACCTGGAAGATACGATCTTTAAGACCAATCTGGAAGCGGCATCGTCTCTGGCTAGACAACTGAGATTGCGGAATTTAGGTGGTATTGTGATTATCGATTTTATCGATATGAAAGAAGAGGAACATAAGCGACAGGTCTTACGAACATTGGAAAAAGCGTTGGAGCGTGATCATGCCAAGACGCATATTTCCGAAGTGTCTTCGCTTGGATTAGTGCAAATGACGCGTAAGCGTAACCGTGAAAGTCTCGAGCATGTTTTGTGCGAGCCTTGCCCCACTTGTGAAAGTCGCGGCAGTATTAAAACGGCACAAACTATCTGCTATGAAATTTTTCGTGAATTGTATCGGAGCGCTCGTGCGTATGAAGCGCAAAAGTATCTAGTGCTGGCGACTCAGGAAGTGGTTGACCGCATGTTAGATGAAGAGGCATCGCATCTGGCAGAGCTCGAATCAATGATTGGAAAGCCAATTCGTTTTCAGGCAGAGCGGTTGTACAATCAGGAACAATTTGATGTGGTATTGTTGTAATAAAACGCTATGGCGCGAAATCTATTAATAGTATTTGTAACCTAGAGAATTTTTGTGAGACAACAGAAGAGTCATCCGATTACAAAAGCTGTTATTTACCTGGTTAATAAACTCTGGTTATTGATTGCGACCCTGATTATTTTAATCGCAGTAATTTTTACCCTACTGCGAGTGCTCTTACCGCAGGTTGATTATTTTAAAGCTGATATTGAACAATGGATCGAGAATGAATATCAGGTAGACGTCGAAATAGATGATATTGACGGCGAGTGGGGAACCAAAGGCCCCGTTTTTTCTTTAAACGGTTTGACGCTTAAATCTGATGACGGGCAATTAAGCCTTGCTAAACTCGACGCACTATCCATCCATTTTGATGGAATTGGTACATTGTTATCCGGGCATATCACCACAGAAAGCATTCAGATTGCGGGTGTTTCATTAAACTTCTTACTCGACAGAAAACTCGCTGTTCGGTTTGACACCTTGGAAGATGCCGAAGAGGACGGTCAGGTCGCCGAGGTTGATGCAGCCAGCAAAACGCTATTGACCTATCTTTTTGGGCAAAAAAAATTAGTCGTGGTCGACTCTCACATTACCCTCGAAACATTAACCGGTAAAGCCTTTCACTACCGTATTAGCCAACTTGATATTGATAACTACGAAGATATTCACCAATTTCAAGGACAATTGATTGACGATCATGGTGGTAATTTGAAGTTGGTTGCTGAAATATACGGCGATCCATCATCCGATAAAAGTTATACCAACCTGTTTCTTCAGGGAGAAAATGTCGCCCTGGCACAATTACCCATTCTTGATAAACATCCCCAGTTTAAGCCTAACCAAGGTCAACTCAATTGGCGCCTGTGGAGTGATTGGCGTGACGGCCGCTGGCAATCTGCCGTTGGTGATCTCAAGGTGACGGATACGCAGTGGCCGCTTCACGACTCATTGAGCAATCAGCCGCTTATTCCTGAACTGGAATCTTTTTCAATAGATTTTAGTTGGCGATATGAATCGACTACTACCGGCTCGCTGGTTTTTCACAACGGCGCTTTAAAAAAGCAAGACCAATCTAGGGTGGAGCTGCCTGAATTTTATTTGCTTTTTAAACAGTTGGCCGAACAAGATATTCAATGGGAAGTCATTAGTCACGAATTTCAGTTAGCCTCATTGACAGATTATCTTGCAATTCCTTTGGTTGATTCAGAATCGGGTATTAATCCTGTCGCCGATACCGGCCTGACACTTAATTTGAACGATTTAGGGCTAAGACTTTCTCGCCAGGCCGGTAAATGGAAGGCACCAATCGTGCATATCAGGTTTGATCAATTGGATTACCAGGATTTATTTAATTTGCCATTAGTTTCTGGTTTAGTCGGAGATATCGGGTGGTCCGAAAACTTTGGCATGGCGCAATTGGCAGCCAAAAATACTCAAGTCGACCTTCATGATCTTTTTCGTGATCAATTAGGTTTCGATTTGTTTGAGCTCGATCTCAATTGGCGACTAGACGCCAACCAACAGCTCGACCTTCGGATTAATAAGGCGCTCGCCCAAAATGACGATCTATCGCTGAGCGCAACTTCGAGATTTTTCTTTCAGGACAATGAACCGAATCTGGCGCTATTTGCCGAAGTAGCAGATGTGAATGCCAGTCAAAAATCACGCTATTTACCGACTGGCATAATGACCGAAGCATTGGTTGAGTATTTAGACCAGAGTGTAAAAAGCGGGACATTATCGCTGGCAAAAGCAGCGGTTCGTGGACCGTTGAAATCTTTTCCCTTCGATAACGAAGAAGGATTATTTTCTATTTTGGGCTTTCTGCAGGACGCTCGGTTTGAATACCTGCCCGAATGGCCAGCGGTAGAAAATTTTGCGGCAAAATTATTGTTTGAAGGAAATGGCATGGACCTGCGCGCGCTCGCCGGTAATTCCGGTCAAATTTCGGTCAATGATGCCAGGGCGGTAATCAAAGATTATTCGGCGTTAAATACGCCATTTCAATTGCATATTGATGCAACCAGTGAAGATAATAGTGGGCGAGATTTTTTGAACAATTCGCCGCTGAATCATATTGGGGAAGGAATTAGCCTGCTCGATTTTCAAGGCAAGCTTCGCACCCGCCTTGACATGGACTTTGGTCTTGACGATACCTCAAATATGAAAGTAACAGGCAAAATCGTACCGCTCAATAATAATGCCTCTGTAACCATCAATGAGTTTACATTTAATCAGTTAGAGGGCGCGTTAAACCTTGATCAGACAGGTGTGCGGGAAAGTCAGTTTACGGCGCAGTTTAAGGACAGTCCGATTTCGGTAGCTCTGAAAAGCGGCCAACTTGAATCTGAGGCCAGTGTAATAATTGACGCGCAGGGAGAACTGACAGCATCGTCGATTAGCGATATCGTTGGAAAAAAATGGAGTGATTTGGGACAGGGCAAAAGTCAGTTTTCAGCTCATATTCAAGTTTCACCACCCGACGATCGTGATAGCGTCCATTTGCATTTTAAAAGTGATCTAGAAGGCATTCAGTTAGATTTACCCGGCGAACTGGCAAAATCTAAGCACGACAATACGCCTATTGATGTACAAATTCGTCTCGATGAATTTTCCGATATAAAAATTTCCTGGCGCGAGTTTAATGGCCGCTGGTGGTGGCAGTACGACCAAAATGAACGCTATCGTCACCTCGGTGGTAATTTTTTCTATAATGCAGATGTCGCAATCACCGACAATATTCTCAATCGATATACCGCTGAAATTAATCTAGAGCAAACTGAACTGCAAGAATGGTGGCCTGTCCTGGAGCGAATAACGGGGTTTTCAACGGAGCGAGAAGAGACTGAACACCTTCCGGATTTGGACCTTTTATTTAATGTTTCTAAACTCGGTAATCCCTACGTCAAAGCCGAAAATATTTCGTTAAATTTAGTCAAGAAAACAGATGAAAATTGGCAGGTGTATGCAAAGAACGACAAGTCGTCTTTGAGTCTAAGAATTAAAGATAATGAGCCATGGGAATTGGATATTGAACGGCTAGAAGTACAATTTACTGACAGTTTTTTGCAAAACATTAGCAGCGAAGACGCTGAAACTGATCATGACGTTGAAAGTCCTAATTCTTCTAATGCCGTGGAAGAAATGAATAAATGGCAGCAGCCCGGTCAATGGCCGTCAGTTATCGTGAACTGTAAATTTTGTCAGCTACAAGATTTTGAAATGGGTACCATTCGATTGAATCTTTTGACTTCCGCCGAGTCGATGTGGCTGAACGGCAATATTAAAAATGGCAGTAACCATGACCTAAATGTTGATCTGTTATGGCAGCAACGTTTGAGCGAATTGTCACCAGAGGAACAAGCGAAAAGTAGCAAAGAAAATCTGACTCAAGTTAACTTTGAACTTGCCAGTAATGATTTCGGTAAGTTTCTCGACCGATTTGACTATGCGAGTGGCGTCAAGGATAGTGGTGCAAGAATTAGCGGTAAACTGTGGTGGTCTGATTCGCCCTGGGAGTTTGATTTACTGCGAGCTAATGGCTTGGCTAATTTTAATCTAGGCAAGGGATATTTGAGTGAAGTAAGCGATGCGAAGGCCAGATTATTTTCTCTCTTAAGTTTGCAAAGCTTATCGCGAAGGCTACAACTCGACTTCAGTGATGTCTATAAAAAAGGATTTCACTATAACGGCATTAATGGAAATATTAGTTTGTTGGATAATGTTTTGCAATCTCATGATGTTTATGTCGATGGAAGTGCTGCCAAAGTCAATTTAAGCGGAAGCATAAATTTAAAAGATCGCGATATCGAACAACACGCACTGGTGGTGCCGCAACTCACTTCCAGTTTACCCGTTTTAGTCGGTTGGGCGGTTGAACCAACCACAGGTATCCTGGTATTTTTATTGAATAAAATTTTTGAACCAGCGATCGAAGTAGTGACTCAGATTGAATACCGGATTCATGGAACTTTAGATGAAATTAATGTTGACGAAGTTAAAAAATCTAAGTCAAAAGTTAAATATGAAACACCCGAGACTGAAAATGGCGATGGTCAAACATTGGAAACCGATGTGTCGGAAGAATCAACGCCCGCTAAAGAAAATGAATCGGCTAAGGTACCTTTCGGCCGCTAGCGCATTGGAGTGTAATTACGCTTTGCAGCGCGAATTTGAATTTTACTGACTCGAAAAATAAGCCATGACTCAATTGTCACAAGTTAAAGTTGCTGCCATCCAAATGGTTTCAGGCACTGATTTTTTTCAAAACCTGAAAGATGCAGAATTGCTGATTATGCAAGCGAGTAATTCTGGTGCCAAATTAGTCGTTTTACCTGAGTATTTCGCTATTATGGGGCAAACAGAGAAAGGCAAGCTTGCCTTGGCCGAGCCTCATGGACAGGGACAACTACAATCATTTTTGGCGCGAATGGCTAAAGACCATCAAGTCTGGATAGTCGGTGGCAGTCATGCGATTAAATCTTCAGAGGAAAATCGCCCGTTGAGCCGTTGTTATGTTTTTAACCCCGAAGGTAAAGCGGTTGCATGGTACGACAAAATTCATCTGTTTGATGTTACGGTCGATGACAACACTAAGACATACCGTGAATCTAAGCACAGTCAGCCGGGTAATCTGGTGAGCTGTGTTGACACGCCTTTTGGTCAATTGGGGTTGTCCATTTGTTATGATCTGAGGTTTCCGGAGCAATTCCGACAAATGGCCGAGCTGGGAATGGAAATTTTAGCGGTCCCGGCTGCTTTTACGGCAACGACAGGCGCCGCCCATTGGCAAGTACTGTTACAGGCGCGCGCAATAGAAAATCAGATATATGTTATTGCAGCCGCTCAAGGCGGACAGCACCAGAATGGTCGCCAAACCTGGGGGCATTCGGTCATCATTTCGCCCTGGGGTGAAATACTCGCTGAGCTTGGCACGGGTGAAGGGGTGTTAACGGCTGAGTTAGATCTCAAGTATCTGCAAAAAATTCGAAGAGAATTTCCTGTCCTGACCCATAGAAGGTTATAATAGTGATAGCTATATTAAGGCTGTTCAACTACTCAACGAGACAAAAATGAAGCAATCCCTCGTACAGACTCAACAGGAGTTTCTCCAACCAGCCGGGCTCGATACCAAGGACCTGTCGCGGCTCCTTGAGTCCATGCTCAGCCATAAAATTGACTTTGCTGAGCTGTTTTTTCAAAGCGCCCGTCATGAGTCCTGGGTTTTAGAATCGGGTATTGTCAAAGACGCCAGTTTTAGCAGCGATAAAGGCGTTGGTGTGAGAGCGTTAACTGGCGAAAAAACCGGGTTTGCTTATTCAGAAGAAATCTTGCTGCCCGCATTAGAACAGGCGGCAAACGCTTCAAAAAGTATCGCTTTGAAAGGCCAGGGTGGGCGTATTCATTTGTCGCCCATTGATGCGCCGAGCAAGTTGTATGTGAGCGACGATCCCCTGACGAGTTTAAGCGAAAGTGAAAAATTACAGCTTTTGCAAAAGTTAGACACTTTGGCGAGACAGCTCGACCCGAGAGTAACGGAGGTTATTGCTTCTTTGTCCGGTGTTTACGAAAAAGTCCTGATATGTGCCAGCGACGGAACCTTGGCGAGTGATATTCGGCCGCTTATTCGAGCGAATGTTACGGTGATAATGCAAAGTAACGGAAAAACCGAACGGGGAAGTTCTGGCGCGGGTGGTCGAGACAGCTATCGAATGTTGACTGATGAGTTATTAAAACAGATCGCACAAGAAGCGGTTCATCAGGCCAGTATCAACCTTGAAGCCATTGATGCGCCGGCCGGAATTATGCCTGTCGTATTGGGCGCGGGTTGGCCAGGCGTATTATTGCACGAAGCGATCGGGCACGGTCTGGAAGGCGATTTTAATCGCAAAGGGTCTTCGGCTTTTGCCGGTCGTATCGGCCAGCGCGTCGCCTCGCCTCTGTGCACTATTGTTGACGATGGTACCATCAATGGTCGCCGAGGCTCGCTGAGTATCGATGACGAAGGCACACCTAGCCAATCGACCACATTGATTGAAAATGGCATTTTGACGGGCTATATGCAAGACAAGAAAAATGCGCGTTTAATGAATACCCAATCGACCGGAAACGGTCGCCGCGAATCTTATTCCAGTCTACCTCTACCGCGAATGACCAACACCTATATGTTGGCTGGCGAAAGTGACCCAGAGGAGATCATTCGTAGTGTTAAAAAAGGCATCTACGCGCCGAACTTTGGTGGTGGCCAAGTTGATATTACTTCTGGAAAATTTGTGTTCTCAACCAGTGAAGCTTATCTCATCGAAGATGGTAAGGTAACAGCGCCGGTTAAAGGAGCGACCTTAATAGGTAATGGCCCGGATGTACTCACCAAAGTGAGTATGGTTGGTAATGATCTCGCGCTCGACAAGGGCGTTGGCATTTGTGGCAAAGATGGTCAAAGTGTCCCGGTCGGTGTAGGACAACCTACTTTAAAGGTTGACGAACTCACCGTCGGCGGAACAAACTAACAATCGAGTGACAAGATTTTATGAGTAATCAGTCAGAAGAACCGGCCGATTCTGCCGGTGAATTCGTCAGTAAAACGCAACTCAAAAATGAAGCCAAAGCGCTACAGGCTTTCGGTAAAGAACTGCTTGCGTTGCCGGACGCAAAATTAAAGCGGCTTCCCATTTCTGCCAATACATTAACGGCGTTGGCAGACTTCCACAAGCAAAGTGGAAATATCGCCCGTAAAAGACACTTGGCTTATATCGGTAAGTGTTTGAGAAACGATGATGCCGAAGCGATTAAAACCGCATTAACGCAAGATAGCTTCGAGCAAATGCGAGAACAGCAAGAGTCTGTAAAAACATCGCCGCAAGATGAACTAGTCAACGCGCTGGTTGAACAAGGCGACGCTAAAATTCAAGCGCTATTACAAGTACATCCAGCCATTGACCGCCAGAATTTAAGGCAACTTGTGCGTAATGTGAAGAATGCAAAAAATGACGTCAAGCGTGCTGCGGCCAGCCATAAATTAAAAACTTTTGTTAATGATTTTAACCTCGCCTGAATTGGAATTTTATTATGAGTAACGCGCAAACCGACCTCGTTCAACAATCGGCCGACGACATTGATGTTGACGCAGAGTTAAAGCGTTTTGAAGCGGTTGGGGCAATATTAATTCAACAGGCGTTGGACCATGGCGCTTCACAAGTTGAAGTTGGCGTCAGTAAAGATATTGGTTTATCGGTCCAGGTGAGAAATCAGGACGTTGAAACCCTTGAATACAATCGTGACAATAGTTTTGGGTTGACCGTTTATTTCGGCCATAAAAAAGGTATAGCCACAACGAGCGACCTATCGCCAGACGCCCTCAAAGCGACTGTCGAAGCGGCGTGCAATATCGCGCGCTTTACTGAAGAAGATCCTTGTTCGGGGCTAGCCGAAAAGGCTCTGATGGCGACCGAGCCAAGAGACCTGAAACTCGATAAACCAATGGGCATCACCGCAGAAAAAGCCAAGCAGCTAGCGCTTGAATGTGAAGCAGCCGGTTTAGCCGCGTCGGATAAAATTAGCCAAAGCGAAGGCGCCAGCTTTAGCAGTCACAGAAATATTCGTTACTATGCTAACTCTCACGGCTTTTCAGCAGGAACACCGTCAACACGGCATAGTTTAAGTTGTGTTTTAATCGCACAGGATAGTCAGGGCATGCAGCGAGATTATTGGTATTCCTTATCTCGAGATGCCGCTTTGCTAGAGACGCCACAAATCATTGGCGAAAAAGCGGCGCAAAGAACGGCCTCCAGGCTAGGCGGCAAAAAAATAACCACTCGTAAAGCGCCGGTCCTGATGACGCCTGAAATTAGTCGCGGCTTGTTGAGTAATTTGTGCTCAGCGATCCAGGGAAGTAATATTTATCGCAAATCCAGCTTCCTTCTCGATAGCGTCGGTCAGACGATTTTCCCAGAATTTGTTCAAGTGGAAGAAAAACCTTTTATTGAAACCGGCCTGGCGAGTACCTGGTTTGATAACGAAGGGATGGCCACTAAAGAGCAGTTTCTTATTGAAAATGGCGCGTTAAAAACCTACCTGCTAAATTCCTACGCGGCACGCCGATTAAATCTTCCACCTACAGGTCACGCGGGTGGCGTCCATAACCTTCAAATTAAACCTTCTGCCGGTTCATTCGAAGCGCTTGTCCAACAAATGCAAACCGGTTTGATAGTCACTGAAGTCATGGGGCACGGCATTAATCTGGTCACCGGTGATTATTCTCGCGGCGCATCCGGATTCTGGGTAGAAAACGGCGAAGTTCAGCACTTTGTTGAAGAAATTACCATTGCCGGAAATTTAAAGGATATGTTTGCCAATCTGGTCGCAACCGGTAGTGACCTCGACCATCGAAGTAGTATGCTGACGGGTTCGTGGTTATTGGAAGAAATGACTATTGCCGGCAATTAATCGGTTTAAGTTGCATTCCGAGAGAGCAATCTTTCAGAACCGCCAATATAGACTTAATCGCAGTTCGCGTCCCGGTTGCGGGATCTGTGCGTTATAAAAACTTTCGCTGCCGATCCAGACCCCATCGTTGTTCAATGAACCGCTATTAACCATACTCGCGCTCGCGCTTCGAACACCAGGGTGGAAATAGGTTTTGTCGAATAGATTGGTCACGTCGAGTGCCAGTTTTAGCTGACTTAAACTAGTCGGAGAATAGCTCAGGTTCAAATCCAGCGCGATAAATTCATCGATTTTATCTAACGGGTTAGTGTCAACCGGTATCCGGTCACCATAGTAACGACCACGCAAATTTAATTGCCACCGCGGATTAAATGTCAGGTAGCTGCCAAAATGGATAGTCGAGTCGGCCAGATCGCCTGTTTCTTGCCACACCAGCTGGTTGTTCAGGTTAAAATTTTGTTCTTTGGCTTTTATCCTGCTGTAGACAAGCCAAACAGACAAATCTTGCAGTGCTGTTGTGTCAGATCGATATTGAACTCTAACATTGCCGCCTTCGCTGTGTGCTTTACCCGCATTGACAGCGCCATCATCTGTAGTGTTAAAAAGATTTTTACTCTCCATCTGAAATAGATTGGCCGAAATCAAGAATTGGTTAAACTGATAATTAGCGTTGAACTCCCAGGTTGCAGCGTCGCGCGGATTCAGATCAGGATCACTGCCTGAACCTTGCCAGCCACCGTACAATAATCTGGCCGAAGGCTCCTGAAAAGCTTCGCCATAAAATAACTTAAAGGTGGCTTGATTAAATTGCCCAACATAACCGGTACGAAAAGAGGTCTCAGTGTTGTACTCGGAATGATTGTCGCTACGCAAGCCAAAATGTAAATTATGCCGATCGGACGACTGATCGGGAGAAAGTAGATATTCTGCAAGCGCATAAAGACTGCGTTGACGGGTTTTAATATGATTGTTGGCCACCGTGTCGCTTGTTGGTGGTGAAGGCAAGGGGTAGGTATCTAAGGCAATTTGTCGTGGTGCCAGCGA
>Ga0209475_10000431_pt1 | contig 90248 bp, 90 predicted proteins | sample tdDd471_FD_187128 | JGI IMG/M metagenome (GOLD analysis project Ga0209475, IMG submission 187128) | Marine sediment microbial communities from the Atlantic coast under amendment with organic carbon and nitrate - tdDd47.1 (SPAdes)... | ecosystem: Environmental > Aquatic > Marine > Coastal >... | reverse complement strand
GCCTGCATGCCGCAAAGACGGCAGCATCTGTTTTTGAGTTACTATGGAAGATACCATACCTGGCAGAAAACTATCCTCCTCCGATTACCCGCTATGCTCTTGAAATGATGACCCATTCTACAACATATACAATTGATGCGGCAAAAAGAGACCTGGGCTATTCGCCCGGAGTCTCTGTCGATGAAGGACTGAGACGCCTCAAGGAGTGGGTTCGTGAAATTGGAGGAGTGAATGAGTTTATTAAAGACGCAAAATAGAAATAAAATATTTCCCGGCACAAAAGAGAATCTTAATTTTGCCCGATACCTCGGGGAGAGTGCCGTGCGGTTTCCCGATAAAAAAGCAATAGTATATTCAGCCGCAAAAAGCAAAGAAGACACATATCTGACCATGAAAGAACTGGACCAGTTGTCTGATCGTTATGCCTGCGGTTTATCTGAAGCGGGAATCAGCAAAGGAACTAAAACAATGCTGATGGCCATGCCTAAAAATGATTTCTTTCCCCTGGCAATGGCTCTTTTCAAAATTGGAGCTGTTCCTGTTTTTGTTGATCCCGGTATGGGAATGAAGCGGATGCTCCACTGTATTAGGTCAACCGGTCCAGAGGCTTTTATTGGTATTCCCATGGCCCACGTTGTACGGCTTTTGACTCCCCGGGTCTTTAAGTCTCTCAAGTCATGGGTCACGATAGGCCATAGATGGTTCTGGCGCGGCAGTACAACCCTCAGTATGAAAAAAGAGATTGTCTCTGAATTCAAAATGGCCGAAGCAGCTAAAAATGAACTGGCGGCAATCGTTTTTACTACGGGAAGTACCGGGCCGGCCAAGGGCGTTGAATATACCCATGGTATGCTGAATGGAATGATAGATCAGCTGGTTGATAATTTTAATCCTGGTTTTGATGAAGTAGACCTTGCCACCTTTCCCATGTATACTCTCTTTGATGTATCTCTTGGAATTACCGCAGTGTTTCCTGACATGCATCCCGCGTTCCCTGCAAAGGCTGATCCTGAAAAAATTGTTAAGGCTATTCTTGATAATAATGTCACGACCATGTTTGCCTCTCCCGCTCTTTTGAAAAATCTTACTGCGTACTGCAATGGAAAAAATATTGTTCTCTCCAGTCTTAGAAGGGTTATCTCCGGCGGAGCGCCGATAGAACCTGAAGTTATGGAAAAAGTTGAAAAAATAATTCCCGAAGATGCAGGCTTCTTTTCAACCTATGGAGCAACGGAGGCTGCGCCAATTTCCGCCATAAACAGCCGCGAAGTTTTAAAGGAAACACGTTTTCGCACTGATGCTGGTGAGGGTACCTGTATCGGAGAACCTTTCGGCGGCGTTGATGTAAAAATTATTACTGTCAGTGATGATCCCTGCGAAGAACTTAATGAAGACTGGTTTGTGAAACCGGGAACTACCGGAGAGGTAATTGTCCGGGGCGATATCGTCAGTCAGTCATATTTTGAACGACCTGACGAAAATCTTGTATCAAAAATTCAAGACGGCAACGATACCTGGCATCGAACGGGTGACCTGGGATGGATTGATGAGAAAGGAAGATTATGGTATTGCGGAAGAAAAAAGCAAAGGGTAACCGCCTCGGGGAAAGATTATTTTACTACGCCTTGTGAATCTTTATTCAATACCCATTCAGCTGTTTTTCGAAGCGCCCTGGTAGGGGTAGATTCCGGTTCGGAAGTCATTCCTGTTATCTGTATTGAACTGTGTGAAGAGTGTAAAAATTATGATAAAGATATACTTATACATGAGCTTAAAACTATTGCCGAAGGTAATGATATTGTTGATGGTATAAATATATTTCTTCTTCATGATTCGTTCCCTGTTGATATACGTCACAACGCTAAAATTATGCGTGAAAAACTTTCCCTCTGGGCGGGCCGCACAATAAAAGGAGATGCGTAATGAAAGCATCATCTCTTGAAATGTACCGATGCCCTGCCTGCAGGGGAGATCTTGAGTTCAGTGAAACTGTCATGGATGAAACCGGGGCAGTTACAGAGGGTACCGTCACCTGCACCGCCTGTGGAAACAGCATGCCTGTAAAGGATGAAATACCTTCCTTTATTCAGCAGGGGGAAGTGAAGGGCTCTGACTTGAAGTTTCAGAAGTTTTATGACAGGATAAGCTTCATGTACGATCCCCTGGTTAAATTCGGATCCAGGATTTTGTTCGGCGGGAATATCGCCTTCAGGGGTGAATTTGCCACCTACCTTGAGATACAGCCGGGTGACCGTGTCCTGGAAGTTTCCGCGGGATCCTGTGGAAACTTCCCCTTCATCGGAACATTCACAGGGCATCTCGATCTTTATGGTATTGATATTTCGAGAAAATTTTTACTCCGCGGCCTTAAAAGTATCAAAAACTGGAAAATTAACGCCGAGCTGTGCCAGGGGAATGGGGACAATCTTCCTTACCCTGACAACTCCTTTGACTGCGTGTTCCACAAAGGGGGGATCAATGGCTTTACAAATAAATCGAAAGCCATTGAAGAGATGTTTCGTGTTGCAAAGCCGGGAAGCCTTATCACCATCAGTGATGAAACAGAAAATATGTTTTATGCTAAAAAACAGTTTAAACAGATGGGCCTTCCTTCCTTTGAAGAACTCGGGGCGCCCCTCGATCTGGTTCCCGGAGAGGCTGAGGATGTTAAGTTGCTGCAGTATGCCCGCGGCATGATGTATGTTATAACCTTTCGAAAGCCCCTCTCCGTGTCATGAGAGCCTCTATTGTGACGAGCACAATCATTAATTGGTAAAGGAAGTCAGGGGCTTCTCTCTATGCAGGTGCTGCGAAAAGTAATGATTTAATTTGACCCCTCGCCTGATTCGGTGTAAAATGTTTATGTACATATATACACGGGGCATAACAATGGAAATAGAAATACGTCAGGCGGAAGTTCCTGATATCCCGCTGCTTATTGAAATGAGAAAAAATCTTCAGCAGCATATGCATGCAAACAATAAGCATCTCTGGGGCATCAGCGACAGCTTTATTCAAAACCTCGAAGCCTATTACATCTCAAAGATTCGAAAGCCATCGGCTAAACTTCTTCTTGCCCATGAAAAGGGGAAACCTGAAAAAATTTTCGCCATGGCCCTGGGGAAAATCATTACCAGTGAAGACCGGGATCCTCCCAGGACCGGACGTATCGATGATGTCTGGGTTGATCCTGAGCATCGCCGTGAGGGCATTTGCGAGATTATGGTAAAAGAGATTGTTGAGTATTTCAGGCGCAATAAGGTCTACGACCTGGTGCTCGAATATGCCATATATAACCGTGAAGCTGAAGAGACGTGGCGAAAGATGGGTTTTCATCCTTCTATGATTATTTCTACCGCGAAGATAGACGAGATTAAGGTGTGAAAGGCTTTTTGCAATCTTTGCTCTCTATGCCCGTTTTCCCGCTCCCGACCTCTCTAATTTCTGACATGTTTGAGAATTTATTCACAAAAAGCCTGTTTGGGCTGTTGACGATGGGGTAATTCTTAACTATTATAGTTGTGGTTCCTGTTAGAGGGCGAAAATATGAAAAAGCGTATATTAACTATAATAGTCATCGGTCTGCTGGCAGCATTATCCGGCGCCTGTGACCGTAGCGATCTTTTTGACATCTCCAGTGATGATGGTTTGTCCAGTAACAAAGAAATTACTTCCTTTACCTTTCTCGGTGGTGGTGTCATCGGTGTCATCGATGAAGCAAATTCTACCATTACAGCGACGCTTCCCTTTGGCGTGGATCTGACCTCGCTGGCTCCTGAATTTGTCACTACCGGTGCATCCGTATGGGTCGGCGCCATGGAACAGGCAAGCGGCACTACAACCAACAACTTTAGTTCTTCGGTTGCCTATACGGTTTATGCTGATGATTCTTCAACTCGGGACTATACAGTAACCGCAACTGCTGCCACCGGTACTCCCTATGAGATTCTCTATAATGCCGGATCTGGAAGCGCCTGGTTTGGAGGAGATTCTGGTCATGCTACCGGACGAAATGTCGGTCATGCGCAGGCTGTCCTGATTGATCAGAATATGCTGGTTGAGAGCTTTGCCTTTCAGCTTTCCGGATCCTTTACGCCCGGAGGCAGCGATGTGCCAGTGAGGCTCAATATTCTTGATGCAGGCGAAACTATTCTGGATACCTTTGATATTGTTATTCCCGCCTCTTTTGCCGGGGGATGGGTGACCTGGTCGGGAATTGATATGAATGTCAGCTCGGGAACAACCCTTATTTTTATGGCATATGTCATCGATGGCACCTATACAAACGAGTTTCAAAATAGTATCTCGGCAAACATGGGTGCAGATGGCTATACTGACGGCCAGAGATATATGGCCAACGGAACATTTACTGACGCGCAAATGGATGTATTGTCGAATTATGCAAGTTATCCCTCGAATGATCTCTACTTTCATCTTCAAGGTGTGTCTTATTAAGGAGTAATACGGCGAGGCATTACTGCTTCGCCGGTTAATATTTCTCTTCTGATTAGTGAATATACTCTCTTGTCCGCCGACAGGGAGTTTTTTTATCCCCGGAGAGAGATTTTGCAGGGGGAACTGCTTGACGTCTGTATTTGCCCGTATATCTTGAGAAGGAAATTTGAAAGCAGGGTCAGGAAGGAAGAAAAATGAAAGAATTGCAGACTGCCGCTTTAAAGGCTCTTGAGAACCTTAAAAAACTTGAGAATCTTCAGTTTATAAAGGAAGATGAGGAAGCCCGGGGGATTTCTGCAGCTCTGAGCAGTGAGCTGAAGATAATAGGGGATAAACTTCCCCTTTTGATAGAAGAAAACGAAAAGCTGAAAAGTGAAAACCATGACCTCAGGGCACAGCTTGCCGGCGAACACGGCTTTGATGTGCGGGATAATGTCTATTATGCTTCTGACGGGGATGGGCCTTTCTGTCCCTACTGTTATGAGAACAGGGCTACGAAAATGCGTCTTCGAAGCCTGGAGCCCGGCACTGCAGGTGAAGCAAAGTATTCCTGCCGGCTTTGTGAGAGCCGATACTAAAGGCTCTGTAAAATAGAAGCGATGTTGCGCAACGTCGCTTTTGCTTTTAAGGCGAGGATGCCATCCTCGCCTTAAAAGCAAAAAAATTATGTCTCCTGCCAAAAAAGCCTTATGTAATCTCAGAATCTTCCGATGTGATTAACAGGGAGAGACTTCCCCATTGGGAATGTCTCCATAAAAAAGATCGAATCGGTGGATTGCATGTTTAATCACTCAAAAATGGCGGAAACTAACTACATTCTGGAACGGGCCCTCGATGTTGAGTCCCTTCGGAGAAAGGTTATTTCTAATAATATCGCAAATGTTGATGTTCCCCACTTTAAGCGGAGTGAAGTTAATTTTGAAAGTCAGCTGAACCGTGTCCTTACGGAAAAACAGCGCATGGATAATAAACTTCCTGCCCGTCTCGAAAATGAGAAGCATATACCTTTTTTTGTTCCCGGTGATGTCAGGGGTGTACGGCCGCGGATTAATGTAGATTACAATACAACCCAGCGAAATGACGGAAACAACGTCGATATTGAGAAAGAGATGGTCGATGCGGCTAAAAATCTGATGCGTTACAATGCGATGATTTCAAGTATCGGGCATAATTACAAGATGCTTAAAATGGCAATGAAGAGCTAAAAGGTTTATCAGGAGAGAATAAATTATGGGTATGTTTGATAGTTTTAATGTAGCTTCAACAGGTTTGACGGCCCAGCGCCTTCGAATGGACCTGATTAGTAATAATATAGCGAATGCAACAACTACCAGAACTCCTGAAGGGGGACCCTATCAGCGGAAAAGGGCTATTTTTGCCCCCGTTAACGTGAGGCCCTTCTATAAATCGCCCCTTGTGCCCGGTCGGATGGAACATGGACATGGCCAGGGGGTACGGGTGCTGAAAATTGAAAACGACAAGGCGCCTTTTCGTCTTGTCTATGATCCCCATCATCCTGATGCAATAGCAACGGGCCCCAAAAAGGGATATGTTGAGATGCCAAATGTGAACGTGGTAACGGAAATGACTGACATGATTTCAGCATCACGATCTTATGAGGCGAATATTATGATGGTCAATAACGCGAAATCGATGTTTAACAAAGCCCTTGAGCTTGGCCGGGGCGTATAAGGGGGATAGGAAAAAACTATGCTGAATGAAACAATCGGAGCAATGGATATCAATATAACTCATAGCATTTCAAGAAAGACTGATGTTAAGCGCTATGAACGCCTCAAAATGATGAATGATGAACAGCTGGCTCACAGAAGCCCTGAGGGGATTGTGACAAAAGAACGGGAGGTACGGCAGTGATTGCAGATACGATTTTTACCGGGAATGTAGTAACCATGAAGACGAACAACGATCTTCATTATAATAATGTACACAAGGCGAAGCTGCCGGCAGATGATGCCACGTCAAGTTTTGCCAAACTGCTCATGGGAACCGTCAATAAAGTGAATAATCTCCAGGTTGATTCAGAAACAGCTACTCAACAGATGATTACCCGACCTGAGTCTATTGATATTCATACGGTCATGCTGGCACAGCAGAAAGCTGAACTGGCCCTTTCTTTCACCCGCGCGGTACGGGACGAGGCAGTGAGAGCATATAGAGACATTATAAACATGCGATAAGGGGTAAGGAAGAAGAGAATATCCCCGAAAAATGATTATAACAAAAAATATAGACATTTTGTTAAAATTACGTTATTTTTTCGGAAATTAATTGACATTTTTTTTTGTGCATTTTATTATGCGTTATGTCTCATTAGTTTCCGGTGTTTCTAGCAATTTTAAAATCTAACAGTTTTTTGGGGGAAGTCATGGGCGAATTCTTTACTCGTCTTATAGGGCAGGTCAGGGAAATTTTCAATAAACTTGACCGCACAAAGAAAATAATTGTCGGCGCTGTTTCGGGAGTCGTAGTAGTTGCTTTTATCATACTCTTTTCTGTTTCGAGCGGTACACCGAATACAGTGCTCTTTGCCGAGCTTTCTTCAAAGGATTTCGGGGAAGTTACCAAAAAGCTCGAGGAAATGGGGTTTTTCTATACCACATCAAAGACTTCCGTTCTGGTCCGCCCCACTGAAAGGGAAGTTATTCTCACCAAACTCGCTCAGGAAGATTCAATTCCCCGGGGAATCCCGGGCTGGAAGCTCTTCGATATGTCAAAATGGACAGAAACCGACAAGGAGCTTGATGTCAAGTTTATGCGGGCCCTCAGGGATGAGGTAAAGCGTCATATTGAATCCCTGAAGAATATTGATAAAGCCTCGGTTGAAATTGCTATTTCGGAAGATACTATCTACAGTGATAAGAATGTCCCCTATACTTCTGCTGTTACCGTTCACCTCGCACCAGGATATGACAAACTGAGCAACAAAGAGATCAAGGGGCTTACCTATCTTGTCAGCCGGGCTGTGGGAAACCGTCTGAAACCTGAAAATGTGACTATTACTGATGAATATGGTAAAATTATCTCTGATTTTGACGATGATTTTGAAAAAGAGAAGCGTCAGTACACCCTGATACAATACCAGCGAAAAATCGAAGAACAGAAGCGTATCAGCTACCTTAATGATATCAAAAATGGTCTCGGCAGCATATATGGGGATGAGCGTATTCAGATCGTAAGGCTCAATATGGATTTCAACTGGGACAAAGTAGAAGAGCAGATGAAAATTTACTCTCCTATAGTAATGCGTGACCAGGACCCCACGAAGCCTTACAATACCCGAAAAGTTAAAGACTCCCTGGTGCTTTCAGAGAAGCAGACTCAGGAAAAATTCCAGGGCCATGGCTGGAATCCCGAAGGCCCCGCTGGTACCGAGGGTAATAAACCTCCCGGGTACAAGGGTGCCGATGACCAGTTTGCAAAGTACAATAAAGATGAAAATATCAGAAACTATGTAATTAACGAAAACCAGAAAAAGATCATCCGTGATAACTATGATGTTACCAAGGTATCGGTTGCCATTGCCATAGACGGTATTCAGCATCTTCCTAAGTTGAAAGACGGGTCTTTTGATCTTGATCCTGTAAAAAAACCGGTTCAGGTCGCCCTCAATAAGGATGAGCTGAAAAGTGTAGAAGATATCGTTAAAAAATCAATAAACTTCAACCAGGCCCGTGGAGACCAGGTTTCTGTTCAAAATATCATGTTTGACAGGACCAAGTACTGGGATTCTCTCCGTGAAGAATACCGGAAACGTGAACAGATGAAGAAACTGCTCCTCGCCGCCCTGATCGGTGTCGTTGCCCTTTTTATCGGCTTCATCCTTTTTCGGACCATTCAGAAAGAAATGGAACGAAGACGGCGTCTTCGGGAAGAGCAGCTTGCTCTCGAGCAGCAGCGTATGCGTGAAGCGGCCCTCCGGGTTGCAGAAGAAGAGGGTATTGACGTTGAGCTCTCTCTCGAAGAGAAGGCCCGTATGGAACTGCAGGAAAATGCGGTCAACCTGGCAAAAGAGCGGCCTGATGATGTAGCGGCTCTTTTGAGAACCTGGCTTGCAGAAGAATAGCACAAATTTCTCTTTAAATATCAGGTTTTTACCGATATATAAAATAAGGGAAAACCCGGGCCCGGTGTAAAAAATACTTTTACACCGGCCTGTTATTAGGTACTTTAATAGAATCACCATGAGTAAAAGAGGCTGAGGAAGAACAATGGCGAAAAAAGCGGAACTAACGGGTAGACAAAAAGCGGCAATATTTCTTGTCTCCCTCGGTTCAGATGTATCCTCTGAGATATTCAAGCATCTCCGTGAAGATGAGATTGAGCAGCTGACTTTTGAGATAGCCAGGCTTGATAAAATCGAACCGGAAGACCGGGACAAGGTTCTCCAGGAATTCCAGGAAATGATGATGGCCCAGGAGTTTATCTCCAACGGGGGCATCGACTATGCCCGGGATGTTCTTGAGCGGGCTCTCGGTACACAGAAAGCCATTGATATTGTCAACCGGCTTACTTCCTCTCTTCAGGTCAGGCCCTTCGACTTTATCCGAAGAACCGACCCTAGTCACCTTCTTAACTTTATCCAGGGTGAGCACCCTCAGACTATCGCGTTGATTCTCGCTTACCTTGATCCTCAGAAGGCGGCGCAGATTCTTTCAGGGCTTTCTCACCAGGTACAGGCTGACGTTGCGCGGCGTATTGCCGTTATGGACCGGACTTCTCCTGATGTATTGAGGGAAGTTGAGCGTGTTCTTGAGCGTAAGCTTTCAACCCTTGCCTCAGAAGACTTTACCTCTGCCGGTGGTATTGATGCCATTGTTGAGGTTCTCAATAATGTTGACCGTGGTACTGAAAAGATTATTATTGAGGCTCTTGAAGAAGAAGACCCGGAACTTGCAGAAGAAATCAAAAAGCGTATGTTCGTATTTGAAGACATTGTTCTTCTCGACGACCGTTCAATCCAGAAGGTTCTACGGGAGGTCGATACACAGGATCTGGCAAAGGCCCTCAAGGGTGTCGACGCCGAGGTGCAGGAAAAGATTTTCAGAAACATGTCAAAGCGGGCCGCCTCGCTGCTTAGAGAAGACATGGATTTCATGGGTCCCATTCGTCTCAGGGATGTTGAAGAATCACAGCAGAAGATTGTAAATATAATCCGTAAACTTGAAGATGCCGGTGACATTATCGTTGCCCGTGCCGGTGAGGAGGAACTCGTTGTCTAAGCTTGTTTTTAAAACCGGACAGGTCAAACCGACCAATATAGCCAAGCAGATTGAACTTCCCAGTAAGTATCAGCATAACCTGATAGAAGGCGAAGAGTTCAAAGAGTTTGAAGTCGACGAAGAGGGCAATCCTATTGATGTGTACCAGGGGCCATCCATTGAAGAAATGGAAGCCGAGCTGGAACGGTATCGCCGTGAAACCGAAGAGGAAGTCAATGAGATGCTTGACCGCGCCAGGGAGCAGGCGCAGAAAATAGAAGAACAGGGTAAATCCGCGGCTTTTAACGAACTTCAGCAGTCTCGTGAGCAGATTGCCATGGAAATGGAAAAGCTGAAGACCGATTCTGAACATGAAATCGAAAGAGGAAAGTTCGAGGCTGAAAAGATGATTAAAGAGGCTGAGCTAAAGGTCTCTGAGATCGAACATGAAGCATATAAGAAAGGATACGAGGCGGGGCGCGAAGAAGGCTACAAGGAAGGTCAGGCAGAGGTTATGCGTCTCATTGACCGTCTTGGTACTGTTGTCTCTACTGCTGTTGATATCCGTGATGAAATAATCAGGAATTCTGAAAAACTGATGACAGAAATGATTCTGATGATTGCCCGTAAAGTAATCAAGGATGAGATCGTAGAACGCCGCGAGGTGGTCATAAATAATATTAAAGAGTCTATAAAACGGGTCAAGGACCGTGACCGGATTGATATCCGGGTTAACTTTGCTGACCTTGACATGACGACGGCCCACAAAGATGAACTGATCAAAATGATGGAATCTCTCAAGAAGGTAAACATTTATGAAGATTCCCGTGTAGAACGGGGTGGATGTATTATTGAGACAGATGTCGGGGCAATCGACGCTCGGGTATCAACACAGCTCGATGCGATAGAAGAAGCAATCAGGAACACCAGTACACTCTAGGAATATAAAATGATAAAAGTACTCCCCCATGAAAAGGTCGATGTTCTCAGTAAGTACCGACGTGTTCTTGATGAAGTTGATGTTATCAAGTTTACCGGTAAGGTTGAGCGTATTGTTGGTCTTACAATCGAATCAGTCGGCCCGGCAGTCAAGTACGGTGATCTCTGCCGAATCAGGATCGCCAGGGGGGAATATCTTTTAACCGAAGTCGTTGGCTTCAATCGCAATCGTGTAATACTGATGCCCATCGGCGATATGAAGGGAGTTGTTCCGGGAGCGGAAGTTCATGCAGCCGGTTCAGCCCTCATGGTTCCCGTGGGGGATGAACTTCTGGGTCGTGTAATCAATGGTGTCGGTCAGCCCCTTGACGGCAAAGGCGACATAATAACTGACCGTAAGTATCCCGTCGACGGAGGCAGCATTAATCCTCTCAATAGAACTATCATTGATACACCCCTTTCCGTGGGTGTTCGATGCATCGACGGCCTTAATACTGTCGGAAGGGGGCAGCGAATAGGAATTTTCTCCGGTTCCGGTGTTGGTAAATCAACCCTCATCGCAATGATTGCCCGCTATACCGATGCTGATGTAAATGTAATAGCTCTCATTGGTGAACGGGGAAGAGAAGTAAAAGATTTTGTCGAGAAGGAGCTGGGTACGGAAGGTCTGAAGCGTTCTGTTGTTGTGGTCGCCACATCAGACCAGCCTCCGATGCTTCGTCTTCGCGGTGGATTCCTGGCTCACGCTATAGCTGAATACTTCAGAGATCAGGGTATGGCCGTTAACCTTTTAATGGATTCAATCACTCGTTTTGCCATGGCGCAGCGGGAAGTCGGACTTGCCGCTGGAGAGCCTTCGGCAACCCGCGGATATCCGCCTTCAGTTTTTACCATGCTGCCTCAATTGATGGAACGGGCAGGTACCAGTGATTCCGGCGGAAGCATTACCGGTTTCTATTCTGTACTCGTTGAAGGTGACGACATGAATGAGCCGATAGCTGACGCGGCCCGTGGTATTCTCGATGGTCACATCGTTCTTGACCGTAAGCTCGCCCATAAAGGACACTATCCGGCGGTTGATGTACTCTCATCGATATCCCGATGCATGAAGGATGTTGTCAGCCAGGAGCATCTAGAGGCTGCCCAAAAAATGAGAGAGCTGATGGCGGCCTACCAGGAAATTGAAGATCTTATAAATCTGAATGCCTATGTAAGGGGATCAAATCCTGTTGCTGACAGGGCGATTGATATGCATGAAGAAATAAACAGTTTTCTTCGCCAGGGAGTCTATGAGCAGGACAGCCTTGAACAGATTGTAGCACGAATAATAGCAATGTTTGGCGAAACCGGGGGTGGGCAAAAGGCGGCGGTTTCCCCGACAGCACCTCCCGCATTCGCCCAGGTCCTGAGATAGGGTAACTGAAAATGAAAAAGTTTGACTTCAAACTTCAGAAACTTCTCGATTTACGGGAAGCCCGTGAGCAGGAGCTGAAAAATGAACTTGCAGCACTGGTCAGCCAGCAAAATGTCGAACGGATGAAACAGCAGGAACTTAATAACAGCATAGATTATTACAGCGGGAATATACGGAGTAAGATGGCAGCCGGTACTGTCACGGTAGAGGAAACCATGATGTATGGAAAATTTGTCGATCTTTCCCGCCGGGCTATCAGTTTTGCTGACCGCAAAATAGAAGAGATGGAACCGGCAGTTAACGAAGCCCGGATACATCTTGTAAATGCCTCAAGAGAAAAAAAGGTTGTTGAAAAACTGAAAGAAAAAAAATTAGAAGAATACAACTATGAATTGAACCGGGAAATAAATAAAGAAAACGATGATATGAACCAGAAAATTTACATGCATCGTCTTCTTGAAGCGCGGGGGGGGTAAATGATAAAAGATATGTACGCAGTAATGGGAAGGATTAATGATATTCAGAAACGCTTCGGGACAATGAGACATAATGTTTCTGTGCAGGAGAAGAAGACAACCACCTTTGAACAGACAATGGAAATGGTTAATGCGAAAGATTCTCCGGAAAAGATTTCTTCAGAGAAGCCGGCTGTTCATGATATCAACAGGATTGCTGACCACTACGCCCGGGTAAATAAAATATCTCCTGATCTGGTGAAGGCTGTCATCTCTCAGGAGTCGTCCTATAATCATAAAGCCGTCTCTCCAAAGGGGGCCCGGGGTCTGATGCAGCTCATGCCCTCGGTAATTAAAGATATGCATGTAAAAGACCCCTTTGCTCCTGAAGAAAATATACGCGCCGGGGTAGGGTATCTCAAGTCTCTTCTTGATAAGTACAATGGAGACTATAAAAAAGCACTTGCTGCCTATAACGCGGGACCTGCTATAGTCGATAAAAAGGGCGGAGTTCCCCCTTACCCTGAGACAAAGGAATATATACGCAAGGTCATCGATTCGTATCTTGAAAACAGTAATGACCAGTGAGGTGAAAGTATATGAAAAATATTTCAGATAAAGCCAAGGCCTTTTATCTTGTAGTTCTTATATTGTTTATTTCAACCTTTGGGCTTTTTTGGCTCGATTATATTGGTATGATAAACATGGGTAAATACCTGACCGTTTTTAAGAGCGGCCCTCCATCGGTTGTTACAGTTGAAGGAGATGAGCCGTCGTTAATTGCCCTTGAAGAGTTTGAGAAGGAAAAAGAAAATCTCAGGGAGCGGATTGAAGGCCTGGATAAAAGAGAAGCGCTTCTCGCGGAGCGTGAAAAAGAGATTGAAGCTGAAAAGGAAAAGCTTGAAGAGGTAAAAAAGGGCCTTGAGTTGGAACAGAAAAAATTTGTTTCAGAAAAGAAAAAGTATTCCGGTTACCATGTAAATGTTAAAAAGCTGGCGGGGAAAATTTCCAATATGCCGCCGGAAGAATCGGTGAAAATAATGATCAAATGGGAAGAACCTCTGATTATAGATGTCTTAAGGCAAATGGATGCCGACGCACTTGAGGCTGGACGGGCGAGTATAACTGCCTATCTTATAACTCTTATGCCAAAAGATAAAGCAAGCAGAATTATGTATCTCATGACACAACTATAGAGAGGCTTTAATTTTACTACTTGAGGTCAGAAGAGCCCTGTACGCTGATCAATTATTTTTTAGTATCGTTGACAGCCTTTTCGATGGCTGCAAACATTTCTGCAGGTTTTATCGGTTTTGGAATATAATCATCCATCCCGGCACCGAGGCACCGCTCCCGGTCTCCCTTCATCGCATGGGCGGTCAGCGCGATAATCGGAGTGCGGCGGCCCTCATTTTTTTCGTATTTTCTGATTTCTTCTGTCGCTTCAAGTCCATCCATCACTGGCATCTGAATATCCATTAAAATCAGATCGAAGGTGTTGTTCCTGGCGATATCCAAAGCCTTCATTCCGTTCTCCGCGGTTACAACATCCCAGCCTTTTTTAGTTAAGAGCTGCATGGCAAGATTTCTATTTATCAGGTTGTCCTCTGCAAGAAGGATGGAGTAGTTGCCGGGATCATACCCTGGGAGAGCGCTTCCTTTAAGTACTGCTGTGGATGCTGCAGAAACCCCTATCTTATCGGAAATAATTTCTGTAATAATTGTATTGAGGTCATCAGGCATGATCGGTTTGACGGCCCGTGATGTTATATGTATGGTGCGGTCAGTCTCATCTTCTATTGAAAGCGTCGATGTAAGCAGTACGATTGAGTCGACTGATGAAGGATTGAGTTCAGTAACAGCATCTGCTAGTGCTTTTCCATTGATGTCAGGAGTGTCACCATCAATAAGAATAATATTGTAAGGCTGCTCTTCTTTTAGATTTTTTTTAAAGGAAGTCAGGGCCCGTGCTGCAGATGATGTACTGCTGCAAAGGCAGCCCCAGGATTTCAGGTAATTAAGAAGAATACGTTTTCTCTTATTGCTGGAAGTTACAATAAGACAGAGTGGAGCTTCTCTGTTTTTCAATGCAAGCTTTTCTACAACGCACTGGGTTTCGACCCCTCTAGGTGTCAGGGGGATCGACAGATTGAACTTACTTCCTTCTCCCGGGATGCTTTCAACGGTGATATCCCCTCCCATCATGTTGATCAGTCTTCGCGATATGGCGAGGCCAAGACCCGTGCCTCCGAACCTTCGGGAAGTAGAACTGTCGATTTGCTGAAAGGCATTAAATATACGGGCAACGTCTTCAGGCGCAATACCGATGCCTGTATCTGTTACAGATATTGAGAGTGAAGAATCTCTCCCGGGAATTATGGTGTGTCGTACCTTGATTGAGACTTCACCTTCTTCTGTAAACTTTATTGCGTTCCCCACCAGATTGAGAAGAATCTGACGTATACGAAGGGGATCACCAATGTATCCGGATGGAGCAGATAAATCATAATCGCAAATCAATTCAAGGCCCTTTTCATGGGCTTTGACCGATGTTATATGAAGAACTGATTTTAATGTGTCGGTGAAGTCAAAGGGGATACTGTCAAGTTCGAATTTGTCAGCTTCAATTTTTGATAAATCAAGAATGTCATTGATTATGTCTAGAAGTGAATTAGCTGATTGTTTAATGGCTTCAAGTCTGTCTTTTTGAGCTTCCGTGATTTCTTCAAGGAGAGAGAGATCTGTCATTCCCATAATGCCATTAAGAGGCGTACGTATTTCATGGCTCATGTTGGCGAGAAATTCACTTTTGGCCCTGTTGGCTGTCTCTGCTGCGTTTTTTGCGTGGATAAGCTGTGATTCTATTTTTTTCTGATTTGTAATGTCATGGCAGATGGCATGGAGTACTGGCTTTCCGTCAATATCTATGACTGTTGTTTTTACATTAAGGTGTATTTCGTCACCCGCCTTGTTGTAAACCGCAATCATTGTTTCACCAGGGAGTCCTTCCAGTCCATTTCTTTTCAGCTGTTCCGGCAGTTTTCTTGAGGTGCCGGTCATCAACTCTTCATAGAGGCGTCCATTGATTTCACTTCCTTTTAAATGAAGAAGTCCTGAAGCTGCCCGGTTGCTGTCAAGAATGACTCCTGTTTCTACATCAACAAGAAATATGGCATCACTGGCGTTTTCAAAAATCTGACGGTATTTTTTTTCATTTTCAATAAGCTTTTTTTCAGCATCGCGTCTTTGGGTTATATCCCGTGCAACACCAATAAAACCCCCGATACCGGGACCAGGACCGCTGAGAGAAGAAATCGTAATTTCTGTCCAAATAGTTTTATTCTTTGACCCGAGGAATTCAACCTGCAGCAGTTCTTCTCCCTGTTCGCCAGTAGTTTTCTGGTGGTGCAGAATCCTGTCGAAAAAATTCACCGCTTTGCCTGCTGAATCATGTGTCAGGAGATCAGTGAGTTTAAGCCCGGTTATTTCTTCAGGTTTTTTTCCATTGAGTTTTTCAACTGAGGGGCTGATGTAGGTTACTGCTAGTTCCCTGTCACTGGTGAATATTATATCTGATGCGTTTTCAGCGAGAAGGCGGTATCTTTCCTCACTTTTGTATAACTCTTTTTCAGCTTTTCTTCTCCCTATAATATTATTCCAGTCGCTCATTATTCTTCGTGATATGCGGGGCATCGCGCGAAGGGTCGACTCTGACTTAACAATATAATCGAGTACACTGAGTCTCATTGCGTCAACTGCCATTGTTTCATCTCCGAAACTGGTCATGGCAATAATCGGGAAATTTTCAGCAAGCCTATATGTTCTGATTAGATCAAGGCTTTTGCCATCGGGAAGGAGAAGGTCGAAAAGAAGCAGAGTGTTGTCGGTGCTGATTGTTTTATAGTCGAAATCGCTAAGTGTTGGGAAATGATGAAAGACGAAAAGTGAATCCCGTTTAAAGGCACGGCGTAATAATTCTGTATGATCAATATTGTCTTCGATTGTATATACATTTATTCGGTTACTTTCTATTTTCATAGCAACCTGCTTATCGGGATTGATAATTTAATGTTTATCCGGGGACTGTTTCCCGGATATGTCTTTATTACAGCTTTCATTGTGCGGATGCATCCGGAAGTTTATTCCATTTAAGCCAGTAGGTGCAAAGGTCAATTAGTTGAGACTTGAAAATATCAAAGTCAAGGGGTTTCACAAGGTAGCTGTTTGCATGATGGGCGAAGGCATCGACCATATCCTGGTTCGCTTTAGATGTCGTAAGCACAACAATAGGAATGCAGCGGAGTTTTTCATCCCTTTTTACCTGCTGCAAAACTTCGAGACCATCAACTTTGGGCATTCTCAGGTCCACCAGTATAAGAGCGGGGCGGGGATATTTTTTTGAATCAGTAAAGTCGTTTCGCTGAAAAAGATAATCGAGGGCCTGATTGCCGTCCTGAACGTGTTGAATAGTGTAGTCGATGGAATGGGATTTGAGACTGCGGATGACCAGTTCAGCATGATCTTTATTGTCTTCAACAATAAGAATTACCGGGGGCTCAGGCGACATGTCTTTATCTCCCTTGTATCCTTTTTAATTAGAAAACAGAAATTAACTTATAGGTCAACTGCTTTTTGTCGGTGAAGTCTTTTATTGCTTGTTGTGTTAATCAGATAAAATCACCAATTAGCCTGAGAATATCTTTTTTTCCCTCACCGCTGGAAGATGAGGTGATAAAGAGATCCTGTCGGTCTACGCCCAGTTCCCTGGATATTATTTTAAGGTTTTTACTCCGCAGGTTGCCGGAAGCCTTATCGCACTTGGTAATTGTAACAGCCACAGGTATTTTATGTGCTGTCAAAAGTTCTAAAATTTTCAATTCTTCCTCTCCCGGTTTTCTCCGGATATCTACAAGCAAAAAGGCGAGTTTAAGGTTGCTTCTTTCTGCTATATATTCCTGTATAAGAGGATAAAACTGTTTCCTGATGTCACGGGGTACTTTCGCAAAGCCGTAACCTGGGAGATCGGCAAAGGATATTTTGTCGTCAGCGGAGAAAAAATTTACCATCTGGGTTACTCCTGGGCGGGAACCGGTTTTGACCAGATTTTTTTTTCCAAGGACCATATTAATCAGGGAAGACTTTCCTACATTAGATCTTCCAAAAAAAGCAAATTCAGGATACGTATATGCAGGGAAGGTACTGCTTTTTTTACTGCTTTTAACAAAAGTGATATTTTTAAATTTCATTATTTACCAGAATTTTTTCCATTAGTATTGCATCATCATCGTTATAGTATTTTTTTCTAATACCGGTGGTAAAAAAGCCAAGGTGCTGGTAGAAATCCTTACCCCCGGTGTTAGATGACTTTACTTCAATGATTATTTTACCCGGTTCTGAATCCTTAAAAACTTCGAGTATGAAATTCAGTAGGCCGGTTGCTGCCCCCCTGCGCCGGTAGTCAGGGTGTATGCCAATATTATTAAGCTGGATCTCTTCTATAACATTCCAGGCCACGGCAAAACCAATTATTTTATCTTCATCAAGGGCTACCGCAGTACGGGAAAAACTGTTTTTCAGCTCATTTTTAAAATAATCTTCCTTCCAGATATCAGATGCCAAACACTCAATAGTGTACATGGCCCTGATATCCTCTTCGTGAGCGAGCCGGTAATGCAGCTGTCCTTTAACCATGAAACCTGCTCCCGGCACGCCGAAGAAAAGATTCATGATTAAAGGCGGCAGCAGGTTCAACTAATGTCTCAGCTGTCCTTTGCATCGGGATTACGTTTTTCCAAAAAAGCGGCTATTCCTTCTTCTTTGTTCTCGGTTTCGCAGAGAAGACCAAATTGTTCCCTTTCGTATTTCTGGGCAGCCATGAGGTCCATAGTGATTCCCTGTCGAATCGTTTCCATTGCAATTTTAATGGCGGGGCGTCCCTTGAGAGCAATAGTTTTGGCCAGCTTTTTAGCTGTCTCAACAGCTTCACCTGCAGGAGCAGTTCTGTTTACAATACCGTACTCAGCTGCAGTAACGCCCGAAATTAAATTTCCTGAAAGGATCAATTCATATGCCCGGCCGGTTCCGATAAGCCGGGGAGTGCGCTGGGTGCCTGCATAGCCGGGAATTACCCCGAGTTTTATTTCAGGAAGTCCAAGCTGGGCTGATTCATCGGCAATTCGCATGTGACAGGCAAGGGCAAGTTCCATGCCGCCGCCGAGGGCAAAGCCGTTAATTGCGGCGATAAAAGGTTTGTCGGCGTGAGCAATTTTATTTAATATATTCTGCCCGTTTTCAAGGTACGTGCTGCCGGCATCGGAAGTTTTCAGAGCTTCTATCTCCTTGATGTCTGCGCCGGCAATAAATGCCTTTCCTGCGCCTGTAAAGATGACGACCCTGACTGCATCATCTGCTAGCGCCTTATCTACTGTATTTTCGATATCCTTGAGAACCGGTGTTGCCAGGGCGTTCATCGGAGGATTATCAATTGTCATAACTGCAACCCCGGAATCATCTACGGTGTATGTACATGTTGACATAACAGGTCTCCTTGTAATATTTTCTTAAGTTATACAAATTTGCGGGTGCGATTTGATTTGTGTCAAATATTTTATTCAGAAGATATCAATAATGGAATATTTTCATCCTTCAAGACCTTTAATGAGCCGGGTGATTGTCCGGTTCACCGGTGCATTGATTTTCAGTGTATCCGCCAGGGATGCTATTCTTCCATTTATTGCATCTATTTCTGTTTTTCGTCCCCCTGAAACATCCTGCAGCATTGAACAGAGGTTTCCGGCAGTGCTGTGACACACCTCAACGGTCCTTGATATCATACTGTCGGTATCTATTTCAAGGCCTGTTTTTCGGGCAACGGTGACAGCCTCGGTAATGATCTCTTTCATGCACGCCAGGGTTTCTTCTTTTTCAACCAGCCGCCCATTGGGAACTCCGAGAAGGGCTCCCAGTGGGTTGATTGCGGCGTTGATGATCGCTTTTTCCCAGACTGCCCGGTCAGGATTAGAGCTTTTTTCTGTATCGAATCCCGCTTTTTTAAATATTTCTATTAACTCATCAGCGGCATGACCATCAGTTCCCCCCAGGACAATTTTACCTGAACCGCCAAAGCGAACCGTATCGGGAGAGACCTTTGTCGCTCCTGTTGTTGTGGTTCCGATAAGAATCTTTCTGTCTTCGGTATATTGTGAAATTATTTCCCTGTTTCCGAGGCCGTTCTGGAGGGTCGCAATGATATTTTTTTCTGAAAGAAAGGGAGCAATACTCTTCATTGCTGTTTCGGTGGCATAACTTTTAACAAGAAGGAGTATGTATCGGCACTCTCCCAGGGCTGATGGTTCCGTGTGTACATGGGGGAGTTGTATTTCATCACGGCTGCCGTCACTTCCTTCATAAATCAGCCTTTTCCTGAGGCTGGCTGCGGTGAGGGGATCCTTTTCCAGAACAACCGGTTCGTGACCCGCCTTGAGTAATTTGTATGAGAAAAGGGAGCCGAGGGCACCGGCGCCAACTATACCTGTTTTCATATTCTCCATCCCGGTATTTTTATAAGTATTCAAACAGAAGGAAGTGAAGGCGTCAAATAAAAATATTTCTTTATTGGCATACTTCTTGACTTTAAATAATTTCACTATAGACTTCTATCGAAACAGGACAATGAGTATGGTGAATAAGAAAATTCAGTTTATAGTGTTAATAGTGCTTTGCTTGTGCTTTTCTACAGCCCTTGAAGGCAAAACTATTGATCTGACCGGTGAGAAGCTCTTTCTTCGTGAAGGATTCAGCAAGGCCTGGACAGATGAACTTCCAACAGGAAAAGGGTGGAAGGAAGTGCCGGCCTCAGATACCGGGAAGCGCCATGTCCGTATCGTGGATCAGGGACTTCCGGGGCTTCCCCAAAGGACATCCTTTTCTCCCTTTGGCGCTGATCCCCGGGAGTTTACCTTTGTAACTTCCTTTAAAATAAAAAAAGGGGAGGCCCGGAAACCCCGGGTGCCGGGACTTTATATCAAGCGAATCGCCTTTAACTGGGAAATTTATATCAACGGAAGGCTGATTAAAAGTGAAATGCATCGCAATAAGGACGGGAGTCTGGATCGCTTCTGTTCATACCGGAATGTGCTGGTAGATATTAATCCCGCGTACCTGAAAAAAGGGAGAAATATTCTTGCCTTCAGAATTGTCGGAGACCCGACCCATGTTAATACCGGCCTTCTCAGCGGCGGACCGTACCTGATTGGCGATTACGAAGAACTTGAAAGGTTTCGCTCTGAGACGGTAATACTGGTACTTGTCTTTATCTATATTTTTGTCGGTTTATATCATCTTTTACTTTTTTATAACCGCCGTTCTGAACAATATAATTTGTTTTTTGGACTTCTTGCAATTGTCATCTCTTTTTATTTTTTTTCCAGAACCCATGCTATTTATACCCTTATGCCTGATACTGCCCTGGTTGTACGAATGGAGTTTATTTCACTTTTCCTGCTTCTGCCTGCAGCACTTTTCTTTTTTGATTATCTGCTGAATTCAACGGTGAGTCTTTTCTCGAAGGTGGTCCTTGGGGTATATACGTTACTGGCCCTGGCTATTGTTCCTGCATCCCTTACGTTTTCAGAGGATATTCTTTTACTTTGGCAGGGGACCGCGGTGTTTCCCCTCGCGTATATTTTATGGATTACCAGCTATGATTTTTACAAGGCCCGCAGGGATTACATCACGAGACGAAATTTCACCGGCAACAGGCTGCTGCTGACGCTGCGGATGATGGGCTCGCAGGTTTCAGGGAATCTTCTTGTCGGAGTGATAATACTTTTTTTTACCAGTATATTCGATATCGTGGATGCACGGTTTTTCCATATTGAGATTCTTTTAAGCAGGTATTTTTTCTTTATCATGGTTATCGGCATGACGGTTCTACTGGCGAACCGTTTCATTTATATCCATAATGAAATTGAAATTCTAAACAGAAATCTCGAAGAAAAAGTTGAGGATTTAAACCAGGCAAATATTCATGTCAGTCATTCAGAAGAAAAGTATCGCCTGCTTGTTGAAGGGGCTAACGATATTATTTTTTCCCTTGATGAAGACCTTCGGTTTATTACCGCTAATAAAGCCCTTAGAGAACAGCTGAAAATAGATAATGAAAAAATCGAAGGACTGGAATTCTACCAGCTTATATATGATGAGATTAATGAAATGGGGATAAATTCTGATTTTGTCAGGAAGAAAGTTGAAGAGCTGCAGAGAAAACGTAAGCCGGTAAAGTTCAAAACAGAATTGATCTCACGACAATTAAAAGAACCGGTTGTGATGCAGCTGAAGCTTCAGTATATTAATATTGAAGGAAAGGATGAAATACTGGGAAGGGCTTCACGTGAATCAGAAGACTCTCTCCTTAAATATTTTGTTGCGGAGAAACAGAAGCTTCGCATCGAAAATTATCTCATTACTGCCGATGAAGTAAGCCGGCGCATGACAAGAAACCTGCCAAAATACTGCGAAGAAAGGGACGCTGACCTGGTGAGGCTTGCGCTGAGAGAGATTATCGTAAATGCAATTGAACACGGCAATCTTGAGATAACCTTTGAAGAAAAAACCAAATCGATGATGGAAGGGAATTATCTTGAATTGATCGAAAGCAGGCAGAGAGAGGCGCTTTATCGGGACAGAAAGATAACTGTTGAATATATGATTAATTCAAAAAGTGTAATTTTCATGATTGTTGATGGAGGGACTGGATTTGATTTTCTCGAAATGATTGACGAAAATAATGACAAGGCAAATGAAGAAATGCTTGCCCATGGCAGGGGTATTAAGATGGCTCAAAATATCTTTGATTCAGTCGAATTTTTTGGAAAAGGAAACCAGGTAAAGCTTGTAAAGAATTTTAAGTGATATCGGTTATAAGGTTATCGAGTTCCTGGGACTTTTCGTAAACTTCCTTTGTCACATCTATGATTTTCTGGTTTGAGAGGCCTACTTCCTGGGCCATCTCAGAAAGCTTTTCAATAGTTTTAAGCGTTTCTTCCATCGATAGGTTCTGCTCGCTGGTTGAGGTTGCAACTTCCTTTGACATTTTTTCCATTACATGGGACTGTTTGAAAACTTCCTTGATGGCTTCTCCCTGACGGGTCATCATTTTTGCGACGTCATCAGTTTTTTCGTTAATTGAGATGACCATTTTAAAGGTTACATCAATGGCGTCTTTCGTGTTGTTTACGATATCTTTTCCTTCATTTATATCACGGGTAATGGCACTTATCTTTGCGGCAATTTCTCGGGAATTATCAGAAGTCGCAGAAGCGAGCTTGCTGATCTCATCAGCAACTACGGCGAATCCCCTGCCGTGATCTCCCGCTCGCGCTGCTTCGATTGCCGCATTCAGCGAAAGAAGGTTAATGCTTTCGGTAATGTCATCAATGACCGAAACAAATTCATTGATGCTTCGGCCCCCCTGATCAATGACATCCATTTTATCTATCATTTTTTTCAGGGTGAATTCCGTAATATTTGTAGAATCTGAAATTACTTCAATGTGGCCAACAACAGCAGTGCTTGCTTCAGCAATGTTTTTCTGGGAATCCTTGAGGATTGCCGTAAGCTCCTTGCTGCGTTCACTCTCTTCACGCTGGCGAACAGTAGACTGGTATATGTTATCATTTGAAGCGGAAAGCTCTTCGAAGGTTGCTGACATCTCTTCACTTGTAGCCGCCTGTTCCTGGGAAAGTTTTCTGAACTTTTCACCGAGTTCTGAAAGTTCACTACTGATGTGAATCAGTGAATTTGATATATCCCCGGCGGTCGTAACAATACCCTCAAGGTAACTGGCGCGCTCAGATGATATTTTTTCGCTTTTTTCAAGATTGATATTCATTGCTGACATATCCCGGCGCATAATATTAATCCTGTCGGCCAGACTGAGAGAAAGAAGGATGACGGCGAGGGCTGATCCTATCTGGACCGACCAGTTGGTAATAAAATTTGAAGGAAGAATGCCGTAGGTTTTCATTGCATACATTATGATGCCGAAAATAACACCGGTAAAGGCGATGAGAAAGAAACGTGCTTCACGCACTCCCTTGAGTGTAAAAATTAATGATACTAATATCAGGCCTGTGGCAACAGCCCCGGCGAGGCCGGTGGCAATCATTATGCCTGCATGTACGCCAAAAATGAATGTCATTGGGATACTTATGGTGCTGGGGGCAACCATGGTTCCCAGCATGATATAATAAATGATTTTACTGTTTTTCTTTATTTCCAGATGGGTTATAAAAAATAGAGTAGCAAAGACGGCTACCAGAGACATGAAGACACTGATGTTGTTGTTCGCCCATCCAATAGAGTTGGGCCACAGGTATTGAAAGCTGAGTCCGTTGAGGGTCGATTGAAAGCCGATCCAGCAAACAATGAAGAGTGAATAGAAAATATAGCTTTGCTCCCTTACGAAGAAAAATATAATCAGGTTGTAGAGGGCCATGACAATCATGACTCCGTAGTAGATCCAGAAGACAGGGAGTTCTTCAAAAATTTTGTCGAGATAAGCCCGGGGGGAACGGGCTATAACTGCAAAGTTCATTGAACTGGTGGTAATTATTCTGATGTAGTAGGTTCGTGTACCCGGATTGTCTTTCAAGATAAATGAAAAATTACGGTCTTTTATATCTCTTTCATCAAAAGGCTGATGGTCACCGAATTTCTTTTCTTTATAATTTCCTGTTTTGTCGGGGCAATGAAGACGGATATCATCAAGAAGCGAATAGGCTATTTCAAGGTACCAGGTTACTGGCTTTTCGGTAATATTGTCAACATTAAGGCGAAACCAGTATGCAGAAGAATTAAAACCGAAATTAAAGGCTTTTTCCGGGTAGGTCTGCCATTTGACCGGTGTAGTGCGGATGTCATTCAGGGTCAGGAGGCCGTCTTTATCTTCGAGGTAGGAGATTGACCGGGTGATGTTCTTTTCTGTCAGCGTATTGTCGATTGTAATGACAGGAGAAGCTGCAAATGCACCGGTTAATGCAGCGGGTATGAGTAATACAGAGAATAAGAGGCTTTTAATGTTCATAATACATGTATCGTCCTGAGTTATTTAATAATATACTACAATACTGTATCCTGCCTGTAAAACACCCGCATTTCTCTGGTTAATTATATGTTTTTTTTATATGTCAGCTTAAGGTAATAGTTCCATTTTCAGTTTTTAAAGCCTGGTTCCTGGTGAAAACAACTCTTCCTTCTTTAATTACCATGGAAGGATTTCTGAGACTTTTCAAATCTTTTACCGGGTTGCCTTTGAGTAATACCAGGTCAGCCAGTTTACCTGTTTCTATTGAGCCTGTTTGATCTTTCAGGCCGACAATGGCCGCATTCTCTAATGTGGCGGCCCTGATTGCCTCGGCACTGGTAAAGCCGATGCGTGTGAGGGCTTCAATTTCCCGCCACAGCGTACCATGGTAGCAGAAGGGTACCCCTGCATCAGTACCGCACCCTATTCTGATACCTGCTGCTTTCATACGCATAACATTATCAGGGGCGTATTTAAGGATACCGAAATAGAGATCCGGTTTCGGGTTCATTATTTTATTCTTAAAGAGGTTTTCACAGCCGTATTTTTTGAAATATGTGAGTGATTTCATCGATTCACTGTGAATATCTTTTTCTATATAGCGCGATAGATCTGAATTATTGAATTTTTTTCTAATTTCAAGCTCGTTGCGGATGTAATCATTACTGAATTCTGTCGGTAGAGTACTGTAAGCTTCTTCTGCTGAAAAAGCCTGGCCGACAACAAGGGTCGGGACCGTGGCGATATTCTTTTTTGCCATTGCCTTGATTTCTGCATCACTGATACGGGCATCACCAATAGTATGTTCCATGGCACTGATGCCGCTGGAGAGCCCCCGGTCAAAACCGTATTTACGGTGTATATGGGCTGATATAGGGAGTTCATGCTTTTCGGCAAAATCAAAGATTATTTTCAAGTGTTCATTGGTATACACAGGAATTTTATCCTTCCCGCACATGACGGAGAGATCATCCATGGTGAGCTTAATAAAGTGGGGTTTATCCTCGAAGTTTTCTTCCAGAAATATTTTAAGCTCTTTGCTGTTTTCAAACCAGGCACTCTGGTTGCCTGTTATTAGTTGAGTCGGTTTTGCAAATATACTTATATCCGAGGGATCAATGTCGGGGTGGCTGTCTTTGACATTAGTCATGGCATTGCAGTAGACAAGTCTCGGCCCGTTAAGGTCTCCTTCCTTTATCATTCTTTTGAATTTAGAAAGGTATTTCGGCAGTGCCCCCATGTCGCGTATTGTCGTTACGCCGGCTTCTATCTGCTGAACATAGTTGCGCTTGAGCTGGATCATGTAACTTGACATTGACATGATGTTGAATGATCCGGCAGAGGGGACCGTTGAGTGGCAGTGGGCGTCGATGAGCCCCGGGATAACGGTAAAGCCATCGGCTTTGATAACCTCAGCACCCTTCAGGTTTCTTTGACCCACCGGAGGGAGAAGGTTTATCCTTGAGCCGCAGATTTCAATGTTTTTGCCTTTAATGAGTCTGCCGGTTTGTACATCCAGTATGTCCGCGCCGGTAATAATCAGTCGCTCACGGTAATTAAGTTTTGGTAGATTTCGGTCGGGAATGGATGCACATCCCGTCAGGTCAGGGAGTGCCGCCATTGCGGTCATTGCTGCTGATGCTTTGAGAAAATCACGCCGTGAAAGGTTTTTGCCAAATATCGGTTCCATCATACCCTCTTGTTTGATAAGTCCATCAAAGATTCTATTTTTTTTCTAAAAGAACAAAGACTCTTCAATATTGCAATAAAAAAATGAATAGTGTTAAGTTTTATTTGTAATGGTTTTTTAAATACTGTGTCACTGGACATAAGCTTTTAAATTGAAAACATAGTACTCTTGAAAAGCATGCTAAGTGATAATTGCAGGGCTGTTTTACGGACATATTATAATGTTTTTGGCCCAGAGGCACTCTCCGCAGGGGGTCGGGTTCCAGTAGCAGTCTTTTCCCGACTGGCGGTGACTGCAGTCTCCCTGGGCTTCACAGCTGCTGCAGTCAGGGAAATCCCAGTAGAGGAAATTTTTTCTGAAGTCTTGAAACAGACTGCCTGCCCATATTGTACTGATGGAATTTTCAGGGATTGATCCGAAAATCTGTCGCTGGTGTATTCTCGCTTTTCCGTAGTACCAGGCATGGTGGGTATAGGCGAGTTCGGGACAGGGGGCGGCTTTCCCGTCAGCGGTGATGAAAATGGTACCCCGTTCAAGAAAGGGGCACCGGCGGCTTCGGTCAGGAAGTGACTCTGCAGCGTCGATGGTGAATTTCCGTGCTTCCCGCTGCACGATGGCCCGGAGAGTCTCTTTTCTTTTTACAGGAGGGGCATAGATAATCTCATGGGACATCGCTTCACTGTAGGGAAAAAGGTTGCTCACTAAAAAATGGTCGATCCCGAGCTCGGCACCGAAACGTATAATGTCAGGAATAGACGTATGATTGCCCTTTGTGGCAACAATCTGCATGCCGATACGGGGCAGTTTGTTCTCCCTTCGGGCGGCAATAAGTCTCTTTATGTTTTCAGTAACTTCACCGTGGTTTTTCCCACGGCGGATGACCCGTCCCGGACTGTTAATCGAATCATCCCAGCTTATTACCACCTGGTTGAGTTCAAGACGGCACAGCAGACTGGTCAGCTCTTCAGACAGGAGGCTGGCATTGGTTACCAGTACCGTTTCACGGGCAAGGGATGCTAAGGTTTTTAAAATATTTTTAATTTGAGGGTGGCAGAGAGCTTCGCCAAAACCGAGGAGAACAACACGTTCGAGGGTTTTGATTTTTCGCAGTTCTTTGATAATGGTCTTAAAGAGCCCCATCTCCATGGGGGCGGTTTTGAAATTGTTGATGGAAAAACGGACACAGGTTCGGCAGGAAAAATTACATTCAGTCGAGAGTTCAAGGTATACCTGTCGTATATCCGCTGATACCTCCTGCCTGTCATCCCGGTACATCCAGTCAAAGGTGGGCGTAACCTTCTTTTTTCTTCCTTCTCCAATCATTTTCTTCATACTCCCGGGACAGAGTCCCCGTATTGTGCAGAGTCGTCAAGATAGATTTTGCTGTTGACGGAAAGGGAATTTTTAGAGAGAATAGGGGGCTTCAATGCAGCTTCAGGAGGAACCATGTACAAGCTCTCTTTCTTTGTGCCCCATGATTTTTGTGAGGAAGTAAAGGCGGCGGTTTTTAAGACTGGTGCCGGCAGGATCGGTACGTACGATTCATGTTCATGGCAGGTTGCCGGTACAGGGCAGTTCCGTCCCCTTGCGGGAAGTGACCCTTTTATCGGAACAACGGGTACCCTCGAAAAGGTTGAAGAGTACCGGGTCGAAATGGTATGCAGTGATGAACTGATTGGTGATGCCGTCGATGCCTTGAAAAAAGCCCACCCTTATGAAGAACCGGCCTATGATGTCTTGAAGTTAGCAGATTTTTAAAAAGATACTGATATAAGCAATGGAATTTATCCCGACAGAAAACGTGCTACTTTCACTTGTAACTTGATACTTTCAATTTATTCTTTTTCCGGATCTCTGATCAGTTCCTGAACTTTCTGAATCATGGCAAGATAATCTTTCTGAGCAATAATATGTTCCTGAACCTGGGGATGTTTGTCCAATTCTTCTTTTAAAAGCATTTGCTCGGCTGGTCCAGGGCCTCCAGAATCATCGCCCTGGAGCTTCTCGTTTAGATCTCTTCCGAGCATGACCATTTTTTCCAGGACACCCTGGGCATCCCGATCGCCTTTCATTACTTCAAGGCTTTCTTCATAGCGTTTTGTTATAGGATGGGCCTTCAGGAGCTGGGCGAGTTTTTGCGCCTTTTCTATTATTTCGGGATAAGTTTCTTCGGTCATTGTGTTACTTCCTTACCAGAGAATTTTCATGGGATTAAGGAGTTTGCCCTTATGCCACAGAGTAAAGTGAAGGTGGGGGCCGGTCGAAAAGCCTGTTGATCCGACCCTGCCGATAATCCATCCCGCCTTGACGTGCCGTCCCGGCCGGGTATTTATCCGGGAGAGGTGGCCGTAGAGGGTTTTGTAGCCCTCGGGATGGGCGATTATTATTGCTTTCCCGTAGCCCCCCATCCAGCCGGTTGCGATGACTCTGCCTTCCCGTGCGGCTCCCACTAGGGTGCCGCGTCGTGCAGCTATATCGATGCCGTTATGAAAACTTCTGTTTCTGAATATCGGATGGCGCCGACTTCCGAAAAATGAGCTGAAACGGCCTCCCAGGGGAGAACGGAATTTTTCACGGAGCGCGTACTGCCGTGCCAGTTTATCGGTCATGCCTGAAGTATCGGGACGGGCATTTTTGATGAAGACTGCCATGGGGTGTTTTCTGGTAAATATACCATAGTATACCCGGTACATGAGGGGAAGGGACTGAAAGATTATATCTTCATCGGATACCCCGTAGAATCTTTTAAGTTCTGCTATTTGCCGAAAATCGGAGAAAAAACGGAGAACACCTTTTTCTGTCGGTACGACTATTTTCTGGTCTACCCGGGCAACAAGACTCTCCCAGAAGGGGTTTACGGCAATTAATGTGTCGATGTTAACATTGTACTTTTTAGCGATTTTCCAGAAATTATCTCCCTGCTTTACCGTATGTACATGGAAATCAATAGTGTCAAATTTTACATTCTTTTCTATAAACTGGATGTACGAGTCAACCTTTTTAAAGTCTGTTTTAATGTCTACCAGTGAGTCAATCTGAACTTTCCCGGTGTGGGAGACCAGGGGAGTCATTATCAGGATGCACATCGCAATTATGGAAAAAGATAAAAGAAGAGTAAATGATTTGATTTTCATAGCTCTTGTCCTTCTGTATATGTAAGCATCTTTTTCAGAATATGAGCGGGATTCAGGAAAAAGCCCCTGCTGATAGCCTGTAAGCAGTATTTTTATATAGATTTACCTGCTTAGATATATATAAAAAAAATAGTGATTATATTTATCGAATCTGATATAAATATCGGAGTCAAGAAGATTTTTATAAAGAACAGGGCTATTTCGTCTACTTTTATTTGTTATGAAAAAAATTATATTCCAGATATAATTTTTATTGAATAAGATACACATAAGGTGTATGATAAATGTATATTTAAGGGATTTGAGCGAAATAATTAATAAAGGCAGGCTGAGAGAAAATTATGCGACAGATAAAATGGATTTCATTAACCGTTCTGATTATTATAATTTCAGCATTTACACTGCAGGGGAATACATTTTTTACCTCAATTTTTACAAAGGAAAAAGTACATCTGCTGCCTGTTCCAAACGACTACCGGAACTATTTTTTCCTTCAGTCAATTGATGATGAGACACATGTGATTGTTGGAGATTTTACCAGCACGGAGAAGTTTTTTTCACAGATTATTGATAAAAACAGTGACAATACAATTGATGCGGTATATGAGTATTTTACTGATTCAAAAAAATCAAAAAGACGGCGGTCTTCATCCTCCAAGTTTGTTACGGGAATTGAGGACATGAAAATGGATATTATCAGCGGCAAAATTTTTAGAAACAGTTACAGCTACAAGATGAAGTCTCTGCCGGTTCTTGAGTATAAACTAAAGGACGGAACAGATTACTTCCGTTCAGGTGACGGACATTCTGTTAAATTTTATGACCCTGATGAACCGACTACTATTATGAGTGAATTTTATTTCGCGAAAAAGTCTGGCCGCTATGATTTGATCTTTAAAACAAATTATTATAAATTGTTCAAAATGAAAATAAAACCTCCGATTCCTTTTTCTGTATACTGCAGAAACTCAAAGGATCCGGTTGTCGCAAAGACAGTAGAATCTCTGATTAAACTATTAATTAAGTAAGTTAATACTCAGACTTATAAAAAGGGAGACGAAATTATGAAACAGAGAAAGCAGTATATAATCGACAGGAAGTTTCAGCTTAGAACAACCTTCGCAATAATTGGTGTTGTATCAATAATTTCTGCAATTATTATTGCCGCCCTGGCATCAAGCATTGTATATAATAATATTAAGATAAAAAACATCTATGAGATAGAAGACAATATTGTTCATTTTCTTACTTCTCGTCCCATGTCGGCGGAGGATGAAGCCCTGAAAGGAGCAATGAAGGAGATTGCCAACAATCATAGTGTCAATATGGATACACTGAACCGTATAATTGACATGAACCGTATTCTTCTTATTGTGCTCATTGTATCCATCATTTTTCAGAGTGCACTTCTCTATATATTGATGATACGAAAGACTCACCGAATATCGGGACCGATTTATGTTATGAGCAACTACATGAAGGAAGTGATTGAGGGTAAGTGGCCAAATCCGCGTCCTCTGCGGGATAAGGATGAATTGAAAACCTTCTATCATCTCTTTGGTCAGATGGTTCAGACCCTGAAGGATCGGGATGAAAAATAACATTCACTCGATACGTTAGCTTTAGTGCATTGAGGGAGGCCTAAAAACCTCCCTTAGTTATGTGTAAGAATCTCCTCAAGTTTCATGTTTTTCAACATGACAGTGAATAAGTTTTCTGGAAAACCAATAACATTGGATTGTGATCCATTTATTGTTTCAATGATCATTTCGCCATGCTCCTGGATGGCATAGGCGCCTGCCTTGTCACTAAAGTGGACAAGGTCAAGGTACCGGTTAATATCTGCAGCTGAAAGCTTTTTGAAAGTAACCTCTGTGATTTCGTGCCCTGTTGTGCTGGTCCAGGGGTTCCTGTTCTTCAGGAGAGAGAGTGTGACTGCAGTTATTACCTGATGACTCCTGCCGCTAAGAAAACTGATTATCTCAAAGGCATCGTCTCTGTCTTTCGGCTTTCCAAGTATTTTATTTTTTGCGGTAACAATAGTGTCGGATGTTATACTGAGGCAGTCTTTTTTTACATTCCCGAGTTTGCTGATAACAGCAGCTGCCTTTTCTTCAGCCAGGCGGCGGCAGTGTTCAAGGGGTAACTCGCCGGGAATTACAGATTCGTCGATGTCTGCGGTTATAATTTCAAAAGAGGGCACCAGGTGTGAGAGCAGCTCCTTTCTTCTTGGCGAGGAAGACCCGAGGATAATCATCATTTGATAATGACCTTTTCATTGAGCTTATAGACATCGGTGATGTTTTTAATCTTCATGATACGGACCTTGATTGCTTCGAGATGCTTATTGCTTTTAACTTCGAGAATAAACTTAAAGGCTGCGTAGCCTGTTTCTTTTACAGTTGCTTCTGCCTTTATGATATTCGTATTGCAGAGGGATATCTCATCGGCAAGATCCTTCAGCAGGTTGGGGCGGTCGACTCCTTCTACTGCAAGTTTAATCGGATAAAAAGAGTTTTCTGTTTCTTCCCATACCACTTTTATGAAACGTTCTTTTTCCCGTTCAAGTCTTTTGAGGGAGGGACAATTCTTTTTGTGAACGGTGATGCCACGGCCCCTGGTTATAAAACCAACAACATCATCGCCGGGAATCGGCTGGCAGCACTGGGAAAGTTTGATCAGCACATTTGCCGCCCCTTCGATCGATATGCCGTCACTTTTTTTCTTCCTGGAGAATTTGCTCAGTTTGATCTGTTCGTCTACCGGTATAGTGACTTCAGCTGTCTGGGGCTTTTTTTTATGAACCGGCTGTTTCGGCTTTTCTTCTTCTTCTGTCTGCTGCTGGTTTTTTCGAAGCCAGTTTCGAATTTTATACCGTGCCCCAGAGGAACGGACAAATTTAAGCCATGCTTCAGATGGATGACCGTTTTTGCTGGTGAGCACTTCGACAATATCACCACTCTGAAGTTTTGTTCTCAAAGGAACAATCCTGGTGTTTACTTTTGCGCCATTTGTATGCAGGCCGATTTCAGAGTGAATAGCAAAGGCGAAATCCACGGGTGTGGAATCCTTGGCAAGTTTGATGATTTTTCCTCTCGGGGTGAAAACGAAAATCTCATCCTCGTAGAGGTCCATTTTGAGGTCCTGCATGAACTCCCGGGTGTTGCCACCCTCGGAATAAAGCTTGTTTATATTACGAAGCAGGGTCAGGTCTTTATAGTCTTTTTTCGGGTCCTTTTTATCTTCCTTGTATACCCAATGGGCTGCGACACCCATTTGTGCGGTTTCATGCATTTCCCTGGTGCGTATCTGAACTTCGAGTGGATGGCCCTCGGGCCCGATTACTGTTGTATGAAGGGACTGGTACATGTTTGATTTTGGAACGGCAATATAATCCTTGAACCGTCCCTGTACCGGAGACCAGAGGGTATGAATTACTCCCAGTACGGCATAGCAGTCTTTCACCTCTTCGGTTATGACACGGATTGCCCTGATGTCATAAATCTCATCGAAGGATTTTTCCTGAATTTTCATCTTCCTGAAAATCGAAAAATAATGTTTTGCCCGTCCTGTTATCGTTGCGTTGATTTTAAGATCCTGCATCTTTTTCGTGATGACGCCACGAATCTGGTCAAGATATTCATCGCGTTCATGGTCTCTCTCTGAGAGGAGGCGCCTGATTTGATCATATTCATCGCGGTAAATTACATGAAATGAATGGTCTTCGAGCTCAGAGCTTATTTTCGTCATCCCGAGGCGCCGGGCGATGGGGGCGTAAATATCAAGGGTTTCCTTGGCTATGCGCTGCTGCTTGTCATCACGCTGAAACATGATGGTGCGCATGTTGTGGAGCTTGTCTGCCAGCTTGATGATTATAACCCGCAGGTCTTTTACTGTGGCAATAAGCATTTTTCTCAAGGTTTCAGCCTGGGCTGAGGCCTTAGATCGGTCTTTGATATGGGAAATTTTAGTAACCCCGTCTACGAGGTTGGCAATTTCTGAATTAAACTGTTTTTTAATCAACTCCAGGGTGGTTCCCGTATCTTCAACGACATCATGGAGGAGGGCGGCAGAAATTGTGGTGATATCCATTTTGAGACTTGCGAGGATGAGAGCTACCTCGAGGGGATGGATTATATATGGTTCGCCGGAAAGGCGATTCTGGTTCTTATGCGCCTCCTCGGCAAAGGCATAGGCTCTCCTGAGGATGTCAAAGTCTCCATCGGGATTATAAGCTCTTATGGACTCTTCAAGAGTGGCAAGGTCCCGGCTGCGTATTTTTAGATCAAATTCCGGCATAGTCAGTTCACATTTTTTTATGTAATGCACAGTCAGTGAAAAAACAGCAATTTAGTCAAGTTTAATCGTTACTTATTTTAAAACTTTTAATGAATGGAAAATATACAGGGTGATCTAATGTAGTGCTATTAGTGTGGTGCAGGTTTTTTATAATGCTTAGGTGTAAAAATTTTTTAATGTTAAGGAAGAAATGCTGAAAAGACTGAATGAGCAGCAGGATAGCCTGCGCTAAAGCTGAACTAAGTGCAGGGAAGATATTCTTGTTTAGAATGGCATTGTTGCTGTCGACAATAAAGAAACTACTGTTTTTTTTATACAAAATTTAGTATTTTAAAGTACTAATAATTTTTAAATGCTGGAATCAGAATCTGTAATTATGCGAAAAATACAAAATTTTAAATTTATCATGGCAAGTGTCCTGATTTCTCTTCCTTTAGTATTGAATCCTTCAATGCTTCAATCGCAGTTTCTTGTGGATGATGACGAGCCAGTAATTGAGGATCATACTGCAAAAAAGAAGCAGCCTGTTATAAAGAAGAAGAGAAAACCGGTATATGAGGCTTACAATATAGAGGCCAAAGAGATTTCAGGTATTTCTAACGCGATATTGATCACCTGGGACGTTAAAAGCGGGTTCACAGGTGATTTTATTATCGGGCGGTCAAATGTTGTACCTGATTCAAAAGAGCGTGCCCTTGCCGCAACGACGGTAAAAGTAATCTCCTCAAGGGTGAGAGGTGTTTTTATAGATTCAAACCTCCAGTCGGGAAATTATTACTATGTAATTCTCGCAAGTAATCGGGCAGAAAAAAAGGAATTCGATCTCGCCAGGGATGTCAATTTTACATCGAAGTCAGTTGATATTAAAAAGAAAAAAGTTTCGGCAAAAATAAAGAATATCACTGAGATTCGGGCCCGCCTGATTGGTGATAATGTTATTATAGTCAGCTGGAATAGGTTAACGGAAAAAGGTCATACCTATACTGTCTACAGAAGTACCAGTGTTCTCGATTCCCTTGAGCGTCTTAATCAGGCTGAGAAGATTGCAAAGCTTTCTGATCAGGGGCAGTATATAGATCAGAATATTACCCGCGGGGGGACTTATTTTTATGCTGTTACCTTCAAGTACCTTAATGGGAAAGAAAATATAACGCTGAAACCCTCGGATACTTATATTACAACAGGTATCTACGCAAAGCCCCTTCCGAAGAAAACTAAGGCAGCTCCATATCGAATAATAAATATCAGGGCATCCCGTTTTGGTGCCGGTATCAGGGTCGCATGGGATTTTAGTGGAAAAACAGGAAACAAGTTTATGCGCCTCTATCGTACCCGAAGAAAGCTCAGAGACATGAAGGGAGTTAATAACGATAATGTAATAGCTGATGTTGACATCACCCAGGGGAAGTATATCGATAAGAATCCCCCGGTGGGTAAATTTTATTACGGCATTGTGCCCTACGGCAGTGAAGGAAAAGAAGGAGTTCCTATCGTTTCAGGAATAAATATAATTCGAAAACCTGTTTCATCGGCCGGGAAAGTTAAAAAGCAGGTAGTAAAGAAAAAAAATTCGGTGAAGAGAAGGCCTGAGTTTAATCATGACGACTCCCTGATTGACGACCAGTATGTACCTGATTATGAATTCAATGATGAAAATGTCCCTGAAAAAGAAATCGCCGAATCCGGTGATATTGAAAAGATTATTAAAAGAACCTTCTTCCGGGAGAGGTTCCGTGACGCAATAAAAGAATTGCAGGCCGCGGTTAAGGGAACCGATAATAAAAAAGAGAAGGCTCTGGGACAGCTCTTTATCGCCCGTTCATATATTGAACTTGGCAAATACCGAAAAGCTGTTAAAATCCTGGTCGATAGAAATGTTGTTTCTTCCTATCCTAAAGAGAGTGCTTTCTGGTGGGAATATGCAACATTACGTTTAAAATAAGTTAATTGTTTCAATTTGAGTATATAGCAGTTCAGGAGCGGTTGCTGCGGTTTTTATGCAGCTAAAACTACATCGGGAGCAGAGTTCCATGAAAAAGGAATTAATCATTGGTCTTATATTCATTGCACTGGGGCTGGGAATTTTTGTTTTTTACTACCAGGTAGAGAGACCAAAGGCCAGGGCCAGTGCCCGGGCGGTAATGGCAAATGAATTAATGGTAGAGGGAAAACTTATTTTTGAAAGGGGAGACCGTCAGGCAGTTAACAGTGCCATTGATCTCTTTTCAAAGGTAATTGCACGGTACCCGGATACACCGGCTGCTACCGAAGCCTTCTACTTCATTGCCCAGAGCTATGAGAAACTCGGCTTTAATCGTCTCGCCTACCTTAAGTATATGTATATCCTTAAAGAAGGCAGGTATGTACCGAAAGACATGAATGGTGAAATCAGGACCCGGATTGCCCGATTGAAGATAATGAAATATCATACTGAAGAAGGGGTTCACCAGTTGCTGAGTCAGCTTACCCACTCTGATAATCGTGATTTTAGAAGTAGAATCTATACCGAACTGGGGCATACCCACCTGAAAAACGCCAGTTATAAAAAGGCTCTCAGGATGTTTCATATAGCCCTTAAAGAAAACGGAAGTAATGAAGAAGCAATTCTTGGCAAGGCCAGGGCCTTTAAGAGAACCGGTCAGGATGAAAAGGCCTTTGATATGTATGAGTACTTTTTAAAGTACTATGGAAATTTCAGCCATTATTCAAAGGATACCCGCAGTGCATATCTCAAGCAGCTTTACAGCAGTGCCCTTGCTTCATTTCACAGGGGTTCATACTACCGATCTGTGAGCCTCTTCAAGCGTCTTCTCAGATTTTTTCCCGGAAGCAGTAAATCCGAGAATGCACTGTACTGGATAGGAGAAAATTATTTTGCCCAGAAAAAACATACTCAGGCTATAGCTTATTTCGGAAGAACACTGAGCAATGGCTACACCCATAAAGATCAAGACGCGAGAATAAAAAGAGGATACTGCTATTTCATGACAAAAAGATTTGATCTTGCTGCCCGTGAATTTCAGGTCTACCTGAAAGCGTATCCCCATGGCCGTCATGCTGAAACGGCGAAAAAATGGAAAGAGACCAGTACTCGAGAAATTCTATATCGCATTAAAGATAGAATGGCCCCGGAAACAGAGGATACTTCAGATGATGATTCTATAGATGAAAGTACAGAAGAGAGTACTAACGAGGTATCTGATACTGTTGAAAAAAAAATTAAATTTGAAAATGTAGCAGAACTATAATAAATAAGTTTTTGAATAATAAAAAAAGCCGGTGCTTGAGAAGCACCGGCTTTTTTTATCTCTTAAGGTCTTTCTTTAACAGTTATCCACAGGTTCTTTTTGCTTCCGTCACGCCAGACCGTGACCTTTATTGTTTTTCCTACTTTGGTTTTTCCTACATTGGCTATCAGGTCACGGTAGTCCCTGACCTTTTTGTCATTTATTTTTACAATAACATCACGCACCTTGATGCCTCCCCGTTCTGCGGGGCTTCCGTTTTCGACGCCCCCTACCAGTGCGCCTTCAGGTTTTTTCAGGCCGAGTTCCCGGGCAAACTCACGGGTGAGGGGAGATATGGATACACCAATATATCCCCGCTTAACCTTTCCGTATTTTTTCAGGTCTTTCAGTACTGACTTGACAATATTTATTGGAATGGAAAAGCCGATACCAATGCTTCCCCCTGAGCGTGAATAGATGGCCCGGTTGACGCCTATTACTTCCCCGTCTATGTTAATGAGAGGGCCGCCGCTGTTACCCCGGTTGATTGCCGCATCAGTCTGAATGTGACTGTTGCCGATCTGGTCAACACTCCGGCGGCTTGTGGCACTGACAATACCTGATGTAAAGGTACGGTCAAGGCCGAAGGGATTTCCAAGGGCCAGTACAATGTCACCGATCTGAACCTGGTCAGAGTTTCCGAAGCTGACAGGCTTAAACTTCCCCTTACCCTTAATCTTTAAAAGGGCGATATCCACCAGCTTGTCTGATCCGATTACCTTCGCCTTGTACTGTTTGTCATTTATTTTTACGGTGACCGAATCCATGTTGGCGATGACATGGTGATTGGTGCAAATATAGCCGTCACTGGAAATAATGAAACCGGTACCGAGGCCCCGGGCCTTCCGGGTTTTGGGGCTGGAGCGCCGCTTGGGGCCGAAAAACTGCTTGAAAAATGGATCATCTGAAAAGGGATTACGATAGCGGGTTTTAATTGTTTTTTCAGTTGAGATAAATACAACACTGTCCTTGTACTGATTATAAATGCTCCGGTAGGCGTTTTGTAGCCCCTTCACATTATCAAATTTATTTTTCAGCGGGGCGGGGCTTTCAGCTTCCTGTAGAAATCGGTCCGCGTAGACCATGGTCATGCCGAGGCCAAGGGCCAGGGCAACGGGCAGAATTGCCCGGAAAATAATATTTTTTCCTTTAATCATTTGTTTCTCCTGGAAATGTGGGGTTTCTGTATAATTGAAGTTCTCTCTTTACTCTCAGTATAGTACCCAAAGAGGCCCGCCGGTTACGGATAACTGCAATTTTTTTTGTTTTAGCCGCTTATGACTCTATTCTATCACATGAAAACTTTACGTATAGGATTTTTTGTAGAAGGAAGTTTATTCTTTTGCTATAATTGTACTGTTGGAAATAAAGATTCTTATTAAGAAATCTTTATAAAATGCTTACATGCCCCTTGTATTTATAAGGTAGTTACATGAATTTCTTTTACAGTCTGTCCCATTAAAAAGAATACCGGACAGATAACAAATTATGGAGGAACATATGAAATTCAAATCTATTATTTTTACAATGATTGCGGCAATTCTTGCATCAGGTGCTGTCTTTGCCGAAGAAAAAAAGGATGATGGTCCAGGGACTTTGTCAGGAAAGATTTACCTGAACTACAACATTGATCTTCAAAATTCTGACGGGTCTGATAAAGTGCACGGCTTTGATTTAGAGCGTATTTACTTTACGTACAGGAAGAATATCAGTGAAAAGTTTTCAACCAGGGTAACAATGGACGTCTATAGTGCTGACTTTAAAAGCTATACTTTTAATGATGCAGTAGCTGACGGTGGTAATGGAGATGGTGTTGTTGATGCAAATGAAATTGAAGAACAAACTTCATCACGCGGCCTTTTCTTCGTAAAGTACGCCTACCTTCAGTACAAAGACAAGCTCGCGGGTATCAAGACTAAATTTCAGGTTGGACAGATCGGCAATCCGATTATCGGTCTTACCGATAAAATGAGCGGCATGAGATGGATTACCAAGAACCAGATAGATTCTGCAAACCTGAACAACTCTGCGGACCTTGGCGCCAAAGTTTCTCTCGGTTTTTTCGGATTAGCAACTCTTACAACCGCGTACCTGAACGGTGAAGGCTACAAGTACATCGGGGGAGACGAAAACAAGGGAAAATCTTCTGATACCGTTCTTTCAATCACTCCACTCGGCAAGAAGCTCCTCGTTAACGGATACTTCAAGTATGCCAAAGATGAAGATGATGTACAGGATACTCAGGTTGGCGGCGGTATTGCATGGGTGGATTCAAAGTACAAAGCTGGTGTTAACTTCCTTTATGATACAGAGAATAAAAATTCATACCTCGACTCATGGGTAAATGTAAACTTTAAAGGACTTGTTGGGGCTCCTGTTCTTCTTATGGGACGATTTCAGATGATCCTTCCTGATACTGGCGATAATACCACAACATTTATGGTGGGACCAGGTTACAAGCTGCATAAGATGATTCAGGTCGCGGTAATATTTGATTACTCTAAAACCGGTGATGCTGATGCTGATTACAACATGTCTATCCAGTCAGAATTTAAATTCTAAGCCTGCAGTTTTAAAAGCAGAAACATAGCCGCCTTACTATAAGCCGTCGCGGTTCCTGCGGCGGTTTTCTGCTTTACAGACACTCATGTGCAGGATATAAATTAATTTGGAATACTATCTACGCGGCACAGGGGTATTGCATGGAAGATTACCAGCGGACGCTTCTTATCTATTGCCGTGAATTTATCTCTGATGTTGAGATTGTCAGGAGTCTTCGCATTGAAGGTGAAGGCATCTTATCCTTGATTGAAGAAATGTTTAATGAAGATGCTTTTCGAGACAATGAGCTGCAGGAGGTAATCGTCTACCTTGATAATGCCTTTAATCAGCTGCTGCAGCTTTTTTCAAAAAATTCCCATGATACCCGTCTCGACAGTCTGTACCGGCGCGCCGCAAGCGTCAGGGACATGTGTATTGATTATTTGAAATTCGGGGAAAACCCGGGGAAATAAAGGAGTCTGTCATGAGCGTACAAGTGATTGCACTGATTGTGTTTTTTAGTCTTATGATTGTTGTCGCATTAATGTACCGTAACAGTACATTACAGAAACTTCCTTTTCTTCCGGGAGAAGAGATATTGTTTGAGGAAGATAAAGTATCCGTTACCCAGGGCGGATCTCCCAGTTCTGCTCTTTTTAAAGGCTGCACGGTCCGGGTCACTACCCGGAGAATTATTGTCGCTCAGAAGGTCCCCTTTCGAAAAGCGTATCATGTTCTTCGTCATGTGATAAGCTATGGGGCCATCAATGATGATACCCAACTGGATAAAACCCTGGTGAAGGGCTATTTGATTTTTGCCCAGCATCTTTACAACATGAAACTTGAAGATAAGGGAGAGGAAGTTTTAATACATATTCCTATCCCTGAATCTGTTCTGACAAAGGGACAATATATCGAGTTTAAGACTTTAAAGGGAGCTGAATTCAAAAAGATTTTTTTCCCCTGATGTGTATTAAAGCCTGAAGCCCCTGGTTTTCTAACTGTAAGGGGATCAGGCTTTTTGGTTAAACATTAACTTGTTTCCTCAAGCCGGGGTTTTTTTATTACTGCAGCTTAACACCACATTTCTGACAGAACTTTGGGCTCATCCCTTTTCCTAGGTATTTGTTGCACGCAGGGCATCTCCAGTTTTTTAATGAAAAGATAATGGCAAAAATGTAGAATCCTATTATTCCAAACATCAGATACATTACCGGGATTCCCGGTATGGCAAACTCAGGATTTTCTCCCATTATTACAATGACAATCATACCGATGATCATGGGTACTGTCAGGATGATTTGTCTCCTTTTCTTTATTTTGAATTCTTCAATAATTATTTTTTCTTTCATATGGTCGTCCATTAAAAACCTCTTTGTAGTGAATGATAGGTATGCAGTGTGGCTGATTGTATCAATATTGCAACTGAAATTTTAATAACCCTTCCAGGCTACGGTAATGGCAAGCAGGCCGGTCAGTAAATTTGCCAGGAACCAGCCGATTCTCAAGGCACTCGATTCAAATATGTGTCCCGCCTTTCTACGGTTTTTGGTCCAGAACCAGAAGTTTAAGCTATGATAGATGAAAATGCTGCCGGGAAGCCAGGCGAGCTTGTAGCCCCATGAAAAATTGAAAATAAGTCCGACTGCGGCTATTCCGTAAAATATGCCTAAGATGCTGTCTGATATGGCAATTGCATGTTCATATACTTTATACTCCGCTGGAAGTCCTGCTTCCTGCAGGCCCAGTCTTTCTGCCAGTTCCCAGTTGACGATACTGATAAACTGACCGACACCATGAAAGCAGAAGCCAACAATGAAAATAAGTACTCCGATAATGATATTGTCATAAGGGAAGAGTGAGTTCATGAATTTTTACCTTCCTTCTAAGAAATATAAAAGTGACTGAGTCGAATAAGCCCGTAGACAAGAGAACCGGTACCCCATAGTATGAAGTTGCCCCATATGTAAGTATAATATTTTAAAGGCCCGTTGGCGGCATACACATATTCCCGCTCAAAGAACATGAGAAAAATATTGATATACAGCTGAATTGCACCTGATATTATCAGAAACAGGTATCCCCAGTAGCGGCCCGCAATCATTCCAATAATGCTCATGAGAAATATCGGGACGAAAATAAACCAGTCAGTCAGGGCAAGGCTGTATGCTGTTTTGAAGTGGCTGTTGTCACGCCATTCTTCACCTTTGCCGATGAGGATATCTTTTGCTTTTTTGCCCTTCGGTTCAAAAAGGATAATCAGCTGGGCAAGCAACAGGGGAAGGCATGTCAATAATCCAAATATTATTATCATCCAGGTAGAGAGGGTAGGTGTAAGCATGATTTCTCCAGAAGCGTTTCATCTTGTATTGTTCATGGCAATAATATTATTATTTGTAAATCTTCGAAACATCAAGTAAAAAAATCACTATGGTAACCTGTTTTGGTTTAGCATATTTTATGAAAAAATACCGCGAATCAACACTGCTGTTGTTTTCTGAATACTCCTGGAACGTTTCAGAAAAGAGTATTTTTTTTGCTATAGTTCTTGGGATAAAGGTATAATTCTTGACTCAAAATAATTTTAACCCCGAACTGTTGTTGATGATATAAGAACAGCATCACTAAATGAGGAAATATCCATGCCGATAAGTATCCCGGAAAAAATTGCAAAAGAAATAGAGCTCTCTATATTTAAAGGTGAACTCAAGCCGCACAGTAAACTTCCTTCTGAAAGAATTCTCGCCGAGACGCACAAGGTGAGCAGACCGGTAGTGCGGGAAGCAATTACGCACCTGGTTAGGCTGGGCCTGGTAAAGTCTCAACCTAAAAGCGGTAATTATATAACTGATTTTCAAAGCGATGCATCACTTGACCTGCTGATACATATCTTGAAGACAACAGAGGAGATTGATTCCGGCATACTTCTCTCATTTTTGAAATTCAGACAGATGGCTGAGCCCTTTATTGCAGGTGAGGCGGCTAAGTTAGCCGGGAAAGAAGATAAAATAAAGCTTAAAGATGCCGGAGAAAAGCTTGTAGCGAATATCGACAACCCGGAAACTGTGTTTGTTGCAGATTTCGAATTTCATTATGTATTTCTTGAAATTGTGGGTGATTTAATTCAGAAGCTTACATTCAACGGTCTGAAGCCTGTATATTATAATTGTACTAAATTTTATTACACTTTGCCGGGAACAAAAAAAAACACTATAGATTTTATAAAAAAAATTACCGACGCAATCAACAAAAACAACAGTACAAAAGCCATGGAAGTTATGAAAGATGCTATTACTTCTGCTGAAAAAAAATTAATCAAAGGTCTGAATCTTACCAGAGAAAATAAATCTGTAATTTTTAAAAACCGGTAATTTAAATTCTTCCATCTTTATTGCCGCATGTTGATAGACCTTCCATGAAAAGTCTGGTCTTACCACATTTTTCTTGACAAAAACATAGAAAGAATATACATCTGGTCAGACCAGATGTTGAAGGCCTGAAACGGAGGTTATTGTGAATCCTACTGAACGTGTAATTAGAACGATGGAAGGCAAAACAGTCGACAGAGTCCCGACTTTTTGCGCGGGGCTTGAAGACCGTACTTTTAATGAAGTGCTGGGCCAGCCTCTTCTTAAATCAAGTAAACTTTTTTTAAATCCCGTTGCGGGAATGATTTGCAACAAGTGGGGACCGAAAATTACAAAACCACTGGTGCAACCTCAAATAAGCGCGGGAATGGAAAAAAGAATAAAAGCTGCAGCAGAACTTGGTTTTGATGCAACCTGGGCACTCTACGATGAAACTTTTGTAATCTTGAATTCTAAAAAAATGGCCCGATATTATGGATCAATATTTGATGCTATAGATGACGGGTTTGGAAACATTACCTACATGTACAGCGGACCGGGAATAACCTCAAGAGATGAATTTGAGGCATGGCCATACTGGCCGGATGCTGATGAAGTTGCACAGAGGTCTTATAAATTTTATAGTAAAATTGTTAAAAAGTATGGCGAAAAAATTTGTCTCTGTGGACAGGCCTCCGCCTATGGTATTCAAGAGGCTCTTCTTTGGACAATTGGTTTCGAAAAAGTTCCTATCTGGGTGCGAAGAGAAAAAGATTTAGTTGCACGTTTTATTGATTTAGCTGAAGAACTCTGTCTTAAAACAAACATGGCAATGATGGATGCTGGTATCGAAATAATTTTACAATCCGATGATTTTGCTTTTAAGACGGGACCGATGATGAATCCTAAAATGATCAATGAGCTCTTTGGGCCATCATATCGGCGGTTGATTAAAGCAGTTCATGACCGGGGGGGGAAGTATATTCTGCATTCCTGTGGTGATAACACTCTTCTTTTTGACATGTTTATAGATTGGGGAGTTGACGGTCTCCATGCCTATGAAAATACTTCGACCGTAGATATTTTTAATGAAAAGAAAATGCATGGTAATCAGGCTACAATAATTGGCGGCGTCGGGATCGATTACCTGTTAACAGAGAGATCAAAACATTCTGAAATTGTAGATGAAGTTAAAATGCTAATAGAAAAGCTTTCCCCCGGAGGACGTTTTTTACTCGGTCCTATCCATGGCATGAGCAATATGCCCGCTGCTAAATTGAAAACAATGATTGATGCAGCACATGAATATGGTAGATATAAAAACTAAAAAAGTTGATCAACAGGAGTTACTAATGGAAAAGAGCATTCAATCGGTAATAACAGCAATCGACGAATTTGATTTTGATAATATTACTACAATTGTTCAAAATTGTCTTGATGAAGGAATCGATCCACTTCAGATTATACAGAAGGGAATCAGTAAAGGACTGGATATCGTTGGTGAAAAATTTGATTCAGGCGAGTATTTTTTAGCCGATCTAGTTATGGCTGGCGAAATTGTAAATGAAGTCATGCCTCTCTTGAAAGAAAACATGAACCCCGGTCAGAGTGGCCAGAAAGGAAAAATTATTATGGCTACAGTTGAGGGTGATATTCATGAAATCGGTAAAAATATTGTATGTATGCTTCTGGATGCAAACGGTTATGAAGTAATAGATCTTGGTGTAGACGTAACTACAGAGAAAATATTAGAAAAGGCTAAAGAGACAGGAGCTCATGTTATTGGTCTTTCCTGCCTTTTGAGTACAACAATTGATGGTATTAAAAATCTGGTTGAATCTCTTGAAAAAGAGGGAATTAAAAATGAAGTAAAGGTAATTATAGGCGGTGCATGCACATCTGAGGGGCTGAAAACTGAGATGGGTGCCGACGCATATGCTGAAACAGCGATAGATGCAGTTAAGATTGTTAAAAATTTTACTGAAAGTGGGATAGCAGTTTGAAAAAGTTACAGTATCCACTCATCGCCCCAATTGGATCCGCAATGGGTATTAGTCTTATCGGTGCCGAAGCACATGATATTATTTTTAACGCTGATGCCCATGCTGATGCGGCATTGGCTTTTGTTAGCCGTTTTCCAGAAACAGACATAGCTTTTACAATTATGGATACTTCTATAGAAGCAAGAGCGTTGGGTTGCCAATTCGAAATGAAGGGGAGGGTTCCAGCTATCACTAAACATGAATTTATTTCAAGTGATGAGCTGCTATCCCTTGAAGTAGTTGAACCGGAAAACAATATTCCGATGAAAATAAATATTGATTCAGTTAAAAATATTAGTAGAAATATAAGTAAACCCCTTGCTTCATACGTAGTCGGCCCTGCTACATTGGGGGCTCATCTTTTTGGGATTACTAATCTTATTAAACTATCCAGGCGAGATGCAGAAGAGTTCGATAAAATTTTAAAATTCACTTCCACTATTATTGAAAAATATGCCAAGGCTCTCTGCGGGGCCGGTGCGGAATATATAATTATTTTGGAACCTCAGGCAGTGGTTTTTTCGCCTGAATTCTACAACAAAGCAATCAAAAAACATGTGGAGAATATTGCTGAGACTTTGGAAAAGGCCATTCTCCATGTTTGCGGCGACACAAGCAGACACGTTGCAGATTTTGCCGCAACCAAAAATATTGATTTAATAAGCCTTGACTGGCAGGTAGATTTTGGTGCAGCTAAAGACAATAGTCTCAGCGGAGATAAATTGCTTTTAGGTAACATTGATCCTGTTGGAATACTTCAGAAAAGCAGCCCTGAATCTATTAAAAGTGAGGTAATTGACTTGCTTGAAAACATGAAAGGTAGAGATTTTATTCTCTCTACTGGCTGTGATATGGTGCCTGAAACTCCGGTAGAGAATCTTGATGCTTTTATTGAGACTGCCTTAATATGGCGTAAAGAAAATACTATTGATGAGTCCATTTGATTTTATAAAGCTTGATGTTCGATTCTTCTAAGTCTATAACCAGTTCATGTGACAACTTATCAGTAATGCCTTTATGGTTTAATCGTATTGTGAAAGTTGCTTTTATGGTATTGTCTTTATAGTCTCTTTCTTTATCAAGGTATATTATTTTTATATACTTTCTTTTAACGGTATTAATCAACTCTGTCATATCAGTGTCTATTGAAGTTAACACCTGCAAAACTCGATATGAATCCTTCGCGTATAATCTTTCTAATTTACTTAGAAATACTAAAGCAAACAGCCCGATAAGTGTTGTTGATATACCAATTGAAAAATACCCCGCGCCGATGCTCATGCCGATTCCCGCTGAAAGCCAGAGGCAGGCTGCTGTTGTAAGACCTCGAATCGACATGCCTGATTTTATGATCGCTCCCGCGCCTAAAAAGCCGATGCCGGTAATTATCTGCGCGGCAATCCTGCTGGGGTCAACGCGAAAGAGAGCCTGGTTTTCAGGACTCGAATATGAAATGGCAATGGATTCAGAGAGTATCATGAAAACCGCGGAGCCGAGGCAGACGAGGAGGTGGGTTCTCAGCCCGGCGGCCCGGCCATGGATATCTCTTTCGAAACCGATAATCGCACCGAGGAAACTTGCAAGTATCAGTTTGAAAAAGAATGAGTTAAGGATGTATTCAGGTATCAGGGTGTCTATCTGCATGGTTAATCCTGTGGTTTAGTTTTCTTTCTGATAAATCGCTAAATATTCATCTTGAATAAAATCATTATGATAATCTATCCGTTTTAAGCCCGCCTTACTCATCCAGCCGGTCAGGTCTTTCTCTTTGAATTTGTTAGACATGGGCGGCCAGTTTTGATAAAAACTTATCACCGCTATCCGACCCTGGGTCTTTAAGTGTTTTGACAATGTTTTTACATAGCTTTCCTGTTTGTGTATATAATGCAGGGTGTCACAGATAAATATTAAGTTTACATGTTCTGTAATTTTTGGATCATCTTCGGCGGCAGTTATAGTTATAATATTAGTTATTTTCTTTTCTACATTAATTTTATTAATATGCCTTAAGAGTTCTTTGTTTATATCGATGGAGAATACTTTTCCCGTTGAGGAGACAATGGTAGAGAACTTTCGTGAAAATAATCCTGAGCCAGCCCCAATGTCTGCAATATAATCTCCCTTTTGTATGTTTAATGTGGATAGTATTTTTGGGATATTCATCCGATCAGTTCTTTCATCTCTTTCCATGTGGCCGATATAGAAGTCAGATTTAATTTTTTCTTTGAAAACAGTAAGAGATAATATTACGACTATTATTAAAAGAGAAACTGCAATCAAAGCGATATATCGAAACATGTTGCAGCCTCCATGAAATAATATGTAGTTAATGTGAGCGAACCTTGTAATATTCTACTTTAGTCGAATTAAATATGTCAAGATAATTACAGATATTGATAAAGGGATGAATTTCTCGTTGTTTTCATGGATTTTAAAATGATATTAATCATTTTTATTCATAAGGGTAAAAAGTAACATTACAGGCCAAATTAAAATGTTAATATTGAAAAACAGCGAGAGAGTGTTGAACTTTGGTAGTTTTCCATTTGTGATTGATCTTGTTACGAAACTACAAGCTCAGTAAAACTAAAACTATCCACATCAACCAGTCCCTTATCAGTAATCTTCAACGAAGGAATAACCGGAAGGGAAAGAAAACTCAGGGTCATGAAAATATTGCGCAGGGGAGTACCCAGTTCAACGGCAGCCTTTTTGAGCTTATCATAATCCTCAATGACTTCATCGATGGGCCGGTTGGTCATAAGGCCGCCAATCTCAAGAGAAAGGTGAAAGGAAGTTTTTTCTGTCACCAGGGCGATGCCGCCGCCTTTTTCAGTAAGCAGGTTTGCGGCCACAGCCATCAGGTCGGGATCGTAACCGGTAACTATCAGGTTATGGCTGTCGTGGGCAATGGTTGAAGCGATGGCCCCGCCGGTAATACCGAGACCCTTGACAAAGCCGCGGGAAGCTGAACCGGTACCGTGGTGGCGCTCAAAGACCGCGATACGGGCCGTATCCCGGGACGGGTCAGGAAGAATTTTATTATCCTTAACCGGTAAAGGAACCTCTGCTGATCCGGTCAGCAGGCTTTCAGAAACCAGGTCGATGGCCCTTACTGTGACAGAACTGCACTGTATTCCTGCTTCAAGGTTGAAATCATCGGCGGTAATGGTTCTTCCGGTGTTGACGCTTTTGGTGAAGGGGGAAAAGTCAAAGGCCTCTGGCTGGTAAAAGGATTTTTTTTCTTCTACGATCAACTCGCCGTTGTGAATAAGGCTTCTCACCGCCAGCGTTTCGAGGTCTTCAAGTATCAGAAGGTTTGCTTTATAGCCTTTGGCAATTCTGCCCACGCCGGGCCTCCCGGTAAGAGAGAGATAGGGCTGGAGGTAACGGCCGGGAATTTCTGTCGCCATGGCTATTGCCTGAAGCGCCGCGGCATCAGGGGCGTAACTTCCTTCATCGATAAAAATATCCCGGGCTCTTTTTATGATCCGGTCGACATGTCCTGAATTTTTCAGCTCACTTGCCGAAAGATCATCAGAGCAAAGCATGCATTTTTCGAGAGGGGTCCCTTTACGGACCAGAACAGGAAGAATCGCGTCGAGGTCCCGGGTGGCGCTTCCCTGCCTGAGTGCAAGAAACATGCCCGCGCCAAGTTTATCGATTGCTTCTTCGGGATGGGTGGTCTCATGGTCATTCATGATGCGGACTACGCCGTCGTTCGCTCCGTTTGAGACATAGGTCCGCAGACCCTCACCGGTAACCCCGGGGCAGTGACCGTCGACTATTTTCCCAAAAGTAAAGGCGGCATCCACCTTTTCCCGGGCGTCGCCGAAGCCCTTTATGATACCGGGGAAGTTCATCATTTCGGCAAGACCGTAGACCTGGTCTTCTGGCAGAAGATCTTTGACGTCTTTAGCGGTGATGACGGCACCGGAATTTTCCATATCTGTTGCGGGAACACATGAAGGTATGGCGATATACATGTCAAGGGGCATGAGCTGTGCAAGCTCAATGAAAAGACGAACTGCTTTTGTGCCGAAGACGTTTGCGATTTCATGGGGATCAACCATCACCATGCCGGTACCGTGAAGTATGGCGGTGCGGGCAAACTCAAGGGGAGAGAGCATGCTGCTTTCAATGTGAATGTGAGAATCGATAAAGGAAGGAGCAAGGAGCGCGCCCTTGAGGTCAATGACCTTTTCAGCCTCACTGTTACTGAAAGGAGTATCGGAAATTTCTGTGATGATCCCTTCGGCTATGCGTACACTTCCTTTGAAAATATTTTTCCTTTCAGTATCTATGATCGAAGCGTTGTTGATGATTAACTGTGTCATGGTAGTCTGTCCTTAACTGAAATAATGTTCATTGATACCGATGATGTGGGGAATGTTTCTGAAGTCATGGGCCGTATCGATGCCGTATCCTGAAATCCAGATGTCTTCAATGTCGAAACCGCTATAGTCGACCACCAGTTCGTCGCGAAGCTTTTTGACTTCGGGAGTCGGGTTGGCAAGTCGCTTGGTTAAAAGGCTGCAGGTGCGCGTGCTGTTTACAAGGCGTTCATTTTTCAGGTAGTCAAGGAGCCATGTCATGGTAAATCCCTGGTCGGTGATATCCTCGACAATCAGGATGTCCCGGTTGTCGATATCCCGGGGAGCGAGAACCATTTCAACGGCCCGGTACTGTTCGCCGGTGCTTTTGATTGCCTTGTCGTATACTGAAGTCTTTATCATGTGGTAGCGGGTATTGATGCTCCCGGCGGTGTAAATTGCCCGTCCCATGTCACTGGCATAGATAATGGCGCCGGTGAGAACTACCAGCACCTCGATGTCTTTCATGTCTCCATAGTCCCGGCATATCTCTTCGGCAAGAGCCGTGTTTCGGCGGCGGATGCATTCTTCGGGAATCAAAAGATTATTGATCCGCGGATCTTTCAGCAGAGAAGCCTTAAGGGCCTCGGTTTCTTCTTCAGATGTTCCATGATGGCTGACGCCTTCATGAGGAACATGGATGATGTTTTTATAATCGTCAGGGGTAATGATTTTTCTGGTCATGGCCCGCTCTTTATTTTTTGGGTAAGGAAGTTTACATAATGTCGCTCATGAATATCCTTTCTGTCAATAAGAAAAGAGAAGGCGGGCAGGGGTTGCATTTTTTTGGGCGTATGCTGCTTGGAGCCCTGGATATTTAAGTAGTAAAATGTCTTGAAAAAAAACTACCTGATTAGTACATTATACAAACTCGGAAATCATTGTGAGGAAATTATGACGGATTCATTGAAAAGAATAGTCTCAGAAATAGACTCCCTTGAAGATATTGAAAAACTGCAGCTGGTTGATGTGATATTAGCGGATCTTGATAAACCTGATCCTGAAATTGACAAAATATGGGCTGAAGAAGCCCGGGCGCGTTGGGATGAATATAAAGCCGGTAAAGTGAAGACGATTCCTTACAAAGATGTACTGGCGAAATATAAGAAGAAATGAAAGTATCTTTTCTTCCTGCGGCACAGCTGGAACTTGATGATACGTTTGCCTGGTACAGTCAGAAATCTGATAGTCTGGCTCTGGAATTTTTAGATGAACTTGATCGCGCCATTCGACGGTCAGTTGCCCATCCCAATGCAATCTTTGAACTTGAACCGGGAATTCGAAGGTGCCTGTTGGCCCGATTCCCCTATGGTATAATTTACGGTATTGATGATGATCTTCTTGTTGTTATTGCTGTTTCTCATCTGCATCGTAAGCCACGCTACTGGTCTAAGAGACTTTCAGAGTAGTGTAAATTTTTTTTGATATGCTGATTGTTGGGGTATTTGAGGACTTGCATTTTATAAAGGCGACATATCGCAATGTCGCCTTTGCACATTCAGGGATTGGTAGGAGAATTCTCATACTTTTAGTGAGTCACTGCCCCTGCCGCCAGGCAAACAAGGCAACACTCGCCGCAACCGCCGCATTAAGCGACTCAACCGGACCATCCAGCGGAATCGACACGGCATTGCTTTTAAGCGAATCAGGAAGCCCCGGGCCTTCAATACCGGGAAGCAGTATGCAGTCTTCGGGAAAAGTGAACCCACCAAGATCAGAGCCTGAACGGTCTAAGGTTACCAGGGGTACCGGCAAATCTGAATCAGCAAGATCACGGATAGAGGGCCCACGGAACAGGGGAGCGTTAAAGACCGAACCTGAAGATGTACGCAGCGCTCTCGGATGGTACGGGTTTGCCGCCTCTTTGAGCAGAACGATGCGGGCAACGCCAAAGCCGACAGCGCTTCGAATAACACTTCCAACGTTTGAGGGATCTTGAAAAGGTATCATCAGGGTAAGGCCTTTATTGTCGGTGACTTCCCACTGTTGAAGTTCAGGGGCTTCGATAGAAGCAATGGGACCCATGGTGCCGAAGATGTCCAGGTCGTTGTAGAGTCCCTTTTTTAATACAAGAAATTTTTTGTTTTTAATAAGCTCGTCAAAGTACCTGAGCATGTCAGGGTCTTCTTCACGGTAGCCGTCGGGGATGATGCAGGTGTTAACTTCCTTCAACTTATTCTCAAAAATTTCTTTGACGATGCGGTGCCCTGAGGCCAGGGTCTGACGGTTTTTTCTGATCCCTTCAGAGGTGGTGAGCTTTTTAAGGGCCTTGTATGTTTTATTATCGCCTGAAGTTATCGCCTGCCCGGCGGTTTCTTCAATGTTCTTCATGATGGGAAACAGCTTTGCCGGTGTGTCGCTTTTCTTTTGGAAAACCAGGAGGCACCGGTCATTGTCATCACGAAGGGTGTAGGAGCGGTTCTGCTCAAGGTCGTAGCGATCCAAGTTTTCCTTTGAAAGGGCCTTCAGGTCGTCTTCAGCCCCGGGGCCCTTCATGAAAAAGACACGCCCCCCGGCGGGGAGAAAGTGACTCACCCGCGTCAGGGTACCTTCGGCGTCTTCCAGTGCCCGGGTGACCACTGCTTCAACATCAAAGAAAGATTTATCTGTCACCAGGTGGGGATAGACTTCTACTTTTTCAAGGCCCAGATCTTTGATAACCATTTCCATGAAAGTGACCCGTTTATGCCGCGGCTCGCCGAGAATCACATGGGTATCGGGAAAGGCAATCTTTAAGGGGATGCCGGGAAAGCCGGGGCCCGTGCCGATATCAAGGAGAGATTTCGGCATATCAATGTAGCGGGTAAAGTATAACGAATCGATAAAATGCTTTTCGATAATGTCTTTGTTGCTCTTGAGGCGCGACAGGTCGTACTCCTCATTGTAGGTAACCAGGAGCTCATGGAGTCTGACGAACTGGCTGATCTGCTTGTCATTCAGATCAATGCCCCGTTTTTTAAATTCTTTGTTCAGTTGGTTTTCGGTTATTTTTTTCATGGTGTGGTGTCACAATAAAGAGATGGTATGGTGGATTCAACCAGTTTTTTGTATTGAATTTATATACTGGTTGCCGGGGCGAATGTTTTTTTATTTTTGAAGGCGCGTTTTGTTTTTGAAGGCGCGTTTTGTTTTTGAAGGCGCGTTTTGTTTTTGAAGGCGCGAAAGCGCTTTCGCGCCTTCAAAAACAAAACGTCTTTATATATTATGCCGCACCCAGAGGGCAATATAATGACGATGAATGACCGTCTTATCGGAACCCGTCTCCCCGGCAAGCACCCAGGCGTAACTGTACTTCAGGTCAAAGGCGATTTTCACTGCTGTTTTGAACCTGAGGGTGACCGTGCTTATGTTCCGGGAAAAGTATTTTTCTTCCCGGGAGCTGTCGGGAGTCAGGTTGATGAAAACTTCATTGTCTATCATCGGTATCAGCCATGAAGTTACGGGAAAGGCAAAGCCTGCCTGATGGCGGCTCATAACCTGGTTGTTAAGAGTAGCACCTTCGCCGTCTTTTCCGGGAAGTGCATCATTCATGAAGAGGCGGTACCAGGCCCAGGCATCATCAAACTGTGCTGTCAGGTTGAGGTGCATTTCGGTATTATGGCGGGTATAAAAGCCTCCCGCTTTTTCATCTATAAAGTTAAAATGGGGCGAGTAGGCGATGAGTCCCTTGAGCGAGATATTCCAGCGGCTGTAGAGGGGAACAATCAGCCCTGCTGAAACTTCCTGCAGGTAGGCGTTTTTAGAAGGGGCAGGCTGGTCGGCGCTGTCGATCTTTACGCTTCGGTTGAAATTATACCGGGATCCCACGAGGGCAAAGGCCGCCAGGCCCCTTTCGTTAAAGCGGGCCGTGAGATGATACCGGAACCAGGCATTGACTTCCTTTTCAATAGTCTCTGCCCCGAAGAGCTGTGAAGTCCCGGCGGTTCCTGAAATGATTATGATGGCAGTGAGTATCGTGGTCAGCTGTTTCATGATGTTAAGTCCTTTTCTTTTGGACATTATGTACCAAATACGATACTTTGACAATCTATCTTCAAGATTTTGTCTGTATTTATTTTCTAATAGAATTATTAGTGCAAAGCTGCTAAAAGACGGTCTGCGGACCCGATGCAGGTGAGCAGAAATTTGGTTTTTCGAGAAAATAAGGCAGAATTCGTTTTTTTTAGGCAAATATTTACGAATTTAACACTATTCAGGAAAAGATATTGACAATAAAAACCGTCCAGATAGATTGTTGAGTAATCGCTCAGTGTAAAGAGGCCCTGTATTATGAAAACGGAAGTTAAAATCCAGTACCGTACACCGAAACCCCCTGCAAAGGAAAAGACAATTCTTGCCGGGATGACTTCAGTCGACATCACACCGCCCCCCGGTATGACCATGTCAGGATACTCGAGTATTGCCAACAATGCCATTGGGGTGAGAACCAGGCTCTTTGCCCGTGTCCTCTACCTGAAAGATAAAAAGGAAGGCGGCATTGCCCTGGTTCAGACCGACACGCTGACCGGGAGCGTCCTGGTTCACCACCGGATCGCTGAAATGATTGCGACACGCACCGATGTCGATTCAGGGGGCCTGCTGCTGGCGGGAACCCATACCCATTCAGGGCCGGGAAGTTTTTTTGGGAGCAATTTTTACAATAAGATGGCGGCAAGCAAACCGGGCTTTGACCCCGCCTATACTGAATTTCTCTGCCGCCGGATAGCTGATGCGGTTATCGGAGCCTACGATAAAAGAGTAGAGGCGCGCATCGCCACGGGAAAAACCGAAATACATGGTGTTACGGTAAACCGGGCCTTTCCCCCTTATCTGATGAATGAGACTGTCGGTGATGAGGCAACGAGAAAAAATGCCCATGCCGCCATCAACCCCTGGCTTTACATGATTCGTGTTGACGGTAAAGTACGCAAGGGTGTCTTTAAACCCCTCGGCGCCTTTACCACCTTTTCGATTCATCCCAACACAAACCCGAAGCTTATCGGTTCTCTTTTCAGCGGAGATGTGACAGGCTTTGTTGAGCGCATCGTAGAAAATGAACTCCAGGCCCGCTACCAGACATCGGCACGCCCCGTTCACTGCGCGGCAAATCTGACCCACGGCGATAACAACGCCAACTATGCCCAGGGATACCATGAAAACTTCACTCATCATAAAATTATTGCCCGGGTGATTGCTGATAAGACCCTCGAGCTTTTCACTTCCCTCGATAAAAAACTGAAGAGCAATCTGAATATTCGTTATCGGTCACGCCAGGTTGACCTTCAGAGTGAAACCGTCATCAACGGTGTATCCGTTGCAAAGACGCCGAGCCCTGGCTATGCTTCGGCAGGCGGCGCCCTCGGCAAGGGGCGTCGAACACCCTTTAGCTACATTCCTCCATTTATGGCGGGAATGCCCCGGATGTTTTTTACCGGGGGAGAGCAGGGGGCAAAGCGTATTCCTCTTTTCGGTCTGCTGCGGATGGTCTTTCGAAAAAAAGATTTCCCACGTCACTGCATGATTCAGTTGATACAGGTGGGAGATCTTCTTCTTGTACCTCTCCCCTGGGAGGTTACCATGGAGATGGGCCGGCGCATTGCAGAAAAGGCAAGGGATGAAGGAAGAAAAAGCGGCCTCAAAGAATTAAAAGAAACCTGTGTCTGCGATACCTCCAACGGGTACATGGGATACCTGAATACACCGGAAGAATACAGCCTCCAGTATTATGAAGGGGGAAGTAATTTCTACGGTCCCAATACGGGACTTTTTGTGGCTGAACAGGCTGCTGAACTTGCCCGGGAAATGGCCCGTGACGGGAGCGGAAGTGATCTTCCCGCGTCGATAACCTTTTCTCTGAATACGACAGACTTCATGCCGAAAACATCAGTACCGGTGGGGGCACGCGCCGTGGCTGCTGCTCCTGACTATGTGCCTGCCAGCATATCCGACGAACCCTTCTGGGGCTTTTCATGGTATGATGTGATGCCCGACCGGATTGCATTTCACGAGCCTCTGATTTCTGTTGAAGTGAAGCAGGGGAAATTATGGAAACCCCTTCAGGTAAAAAGCATTTCGGTTAACGATCAGGAAAGTGACATGGCCGTTATATACAATAAAAAACAAAGTAAAGAAGGAAGAGGGCTCTATGAGGCCCGCTGGCTTAATCCTGAATTAGCAAAGGGAAGGGAGTACCGGTTCCGTGTTGAGGCCCGGGAATCCTTTGGTGTTTTTTATTCACCGCCATTTTCAGGATAAGGGTGTTTGAAGGCGAGGATGCGCATCCTCGCATTCAAAAAAGAAAAAGAAGTGATTAGAAGCTGTATACACAAAAAAACAATGAGTTCCGTGATGAAGAGCGAGCGCTAAAAGAAAAGGAGCGATGATATGAAGCGATTAGTACTGATAGTGACATTGATACTGGTTTCGGCGGTCATGACCGCGGGAGCCCCGAATTTTGGAACCGACGGCCTGCGCGGCCTGACAGTAAAACAGAAGGCAACCCTTGCAAAGGGGGGCATTATTTTTTATACCACCGATGTAAAGGGAAAGAATAAAAGCGCCCTGATCCAGGCGATTCTTGTATTTGACAAGACCCCTGACCAGGTCTGGAATCTGCTTTTCAAGACTCAGGATCAGATTAAGTATCTTAAGGAAATTGAAAAGATCAATATCATCAACAAGGGAACTGCAAAGGACAAACTTGAGTTTCATCTCTCTGTTGCCTGGCTCGATTACGTCTACCGGGTCATTCACCGTTTTGATTTTGCTAATAAGTATTTTTACTGGGGCCTTGATCCTTCCTTTAAAAATGATCTGAAAGACCTGCGGGGATACTGGAAATTCTATTCATACGGTGAAGGGAAAACTCTCGCCCGTTACGGCAGCAATGTCTCTATTAAAAATGTCCCATCTTTTATTGAGAATATGTTTAAGAAAAACGGTGTGAAGAAATCTCTCAAGGCGGTACGAAATTATATTAATTCAAATGGTGCATGGCGCGTCAAGCGCTGATGAACGTACTCCTTACTATACGAACAAAACATAATACTCTTCCACGGGATTGCTTTTCGCAATCCCGTTTTTTTTTTATATTTTTTGAAGGCGCGAAAGCGCTTTCGCGCCTTTAAAAAATATATCAAAAATATATCAAAAAACTCTACATAACCTCTATGTTCATACATATAACAGTATAAATACTTCTATTTTGTAAAAAAACGAATAAAAAGCCGACCGGACGGAAAAAGTTCTTGTATTATTTTATCGAAAACGATATATTAAGTTTATACAAAAAGAATTGATTCTGTCTGAGGAGAGGCGGGCAGTGAAACACACAACTACTGGAGGGTATGTTTATGTTTCGTACAACAATGATGATTTTAGCCGCAGTAATGTTTCTTGCTGGTTCAGTAACCGGTGTTAATGCCGCGTCACAGACTACAGACGAAGTGGATGAAGTGATTGACTATCTTAACTACGGCCTCTACTGGGCAGGAACCGATGGTGCAAAGGAAAAGTTTTCCCAGGGCGATGATAATGCTTATTATGATCCCGATAAACCAACGGTAATTTATTTTCACGGATGGCAGCAGAGTTCCAGTGAAAGGGGTTATGATATTCCTGATTTATTTTTTGAAGACGCTGATACCTGGACGCAGAACGGGTGGATAGAAAAGGGCTACAATGTGGGCATCTTCCACTGGGCTCAGTGGGCCGATGAGGATGATGTTCAATGGGCAGAGGCAAAGATCTGGACCCGTAACGGTCCTAAAGGTTTTCGGTACCGCCTTTCAAATGGCGAGTACGGCACTGACCTGAATCCAGACGGTAGTGGGGGAGTAGGTGACCTGGCGGCTGATATTATTATTGATGCACTTGCCGACAGCAGTTCAGAGACTCTTCGTTTTGCCGGACATTCACTGGGCAACCAGCTGGCAACCCGGGTAGCTCAAATACTTCACGGGAAAGTTCAAAACGGAACCCTTGATGGAGACACCTACTCAATCGATCGCCTTGCCCTTCTTGATCCCGCATGGACCAAAGACGGCAAGAGCTGGCTCGGTGACAGCAATGGAGACGGAAGTAATGACTGGGTTGGCGAACGGTGCCGGTGGGCAATAGCCGATATGATGGACGACTGGGACAACCTTGTTGTTGAAATGTACAGCACCACAGCCCTGAGTGAGTCCCTTGGCGTAGCAATGGATGCCAATATGGACCTTCAGGAAGTGGTTGCATCAGTGGACGTACGTCCCTGGTATTATGGCAGCACTGAGTTTGGCAAAAAACATAATGCTGCATTTCTCCACTATTTCTGGACCATGGCTTCTGATCCCCCGGTAGAATGTACCATCAGCTGGTGGAGCAGAAAGGCAACCGGTAAAATGGCACCATCAGCCTCTACTCCTGACTGGCGTATTAAAGAGATGATGGGTGATACCTGCAAATGGGACCAGGTCGAAGGACGATATACAGAAGATCCTTCAGATGACTGGTTTGAGAAAAAATCCTTCTAAAATGAAAGTTTCAAGTTGAAAGTAGCAAGGTACAAGTAGCAAATAGTACCTGAACATAATGAAAGGCGAGGATGCGCTTCCTCGCCTTTCATTATGTTCGGGGCTTCTGCCAAAATGCCCGCTTGTACCTTGTACCTTTCAACTTTCTCCATAAATAGATGATATTTTTGCCGCATCGCCTTCACTGACATAGTGAGCCTTGTTGTCATATTCCTGGTGCAGGTATTCGAAACACCGGAGGCCGAATTGCCTGTTTCCCTGGGTTCGGGTATAATGCATAACAGAAAGAGTGTCGTAGGGGAAGTTTTTTTCTTCTATCAGGGTACTGTCAAGCTTGCCATAGTGGCTCAGAGCCTCGGAGCTTATGTTATTCCAGAGTACTTCTATATAATCATCCCGATCTGGCCGCTGATGCTCCCGTAGAAGGCCAAGGACATGGCCGTAAAGCTGTACAAAGTACCGCTGATACATGCGGGTTGAAGTGGATATTTTAAGATGCGGATTTGCTGCATAACCGACAGTAGCTGATGAGGAGCCTTCGGTTCTTGAAATGAGAAGGACCTTATCCGGAATATTCTCTTTTTCTGTATAGTCTACGAAGCGGACCGCTGCATAGGCGCTCCATTCTGTCATGGCATGGTCGAGATATTCCCATTCGTCTGTAGTGAAGGTTCCTTCGATTACATAAGGAACAACACCTTCGGGCCACGGATTCACTGTTACAGTTCCTACGCTGTTTCTGGAGTCAGCACTTCCCCCTAAATCTTCAAAGCATGATGCCATGGAAAGTGATGTGATAACCAGCAGCGTGAGTATCAGGTTGATTGACTTGTTTTTCATTTTTCCCTTCCGGTTTCTGGTTTTTTTATCTGTTATGCCAGAAATATAGGGGAAAAAAGGAACTACTTCCTCTCAATTAAACAGAACATAAGCTTTGCGTATGTTCAGTTTTACATCTGAAGAAATGGTCAGACCGGCGGGACTTTAAAATCAGGCATTTTCTTCTAATAGAGTGTAGAGCTGGCTGAATTCCTGGTTCATGAAGAGGAGACCGACTTTTCTCAGAAATTCTTCATCTACCAGTATATCTCCCAGGAGGGCTTTTTGAATACACATGCCTTCGATTGCGGCTAAGGTCACAGCAGCAAAGGTACGGGTCAGGGAGCTTTTTTTCATTTTAAAAATTTTAGAAATGATGAGATCTATATTTTCTACCCATTCTGAGTATTTCTTTTTATATCGTTTTTGCAGCTCGCTGTTTCCCTGAAGGGCCTCTCCCTGAAGATAGAGATTAAGGCGGTTGTTTTCTTCGGCATGGAAACGCTTAATGATTCCATCAACTATTTCGGTGATCAGTTCATCGAAATCAAAGGATTCTGATGAGACTGTCTCGGCAATTTTATCAGATTCAGTATTGTCCTGCTCCATGATATCATAGAGTATCTCATCCTTGGTCTTAAAGTAGTAGTAAAGGGCTCCCTTGCTGATTCCCGCTTCGTCGGCAATAAGCTGAAGGGTCGTATTGCTGATACCCTGCTGTGAAACGACACCGCGGGCCGCCCTGATAATTTTTTCCCGGTTCTGTTCTGATCGCCTGGTGGGCCTTTTCATTGCCTGTATCTCCGATGCATCCCCGGGCGGGGAAGCAATTTTATCTTCTCATTGAAATTTTATAATTCAACCAGCCGGCTTAAATTATTGCAAATCATTTTTAAAAAAAATGACACACATGAGACATTATGGAGGGTATGTTCTGGGCCGTTGATTCTTTTCCTTAAAGGGAGTGACTCTTTTGGGACACCCCCTTTTAAGAAAAAGCCGGCTGACGGGGTAGAGGGTATCTTAACAGGTACTAAAATCAGCCAATAAGTAATTTTAAGAAAAATAAGTAAGCCAGCCGGCTTACTTATTTGAAACATACAAAAGAAACTTCAGATAGTCAAGTCGACAGGGAAAAAAATTTAATGACATACCAGTCTCTTCCTCTACATTTGGCCCTTAAATAGAGATGGAGAACCATTAATGGAAGAATTTCAAGCCCCCTGTGAGAAATGCGGCGGTACCTGCTGCCGGTATGTTGCCATAGAGATTGATCGCCCGAAAACGAAGCAGGATTTTGATCATATTCGGTGGTATCTTCTCCACCGGGATGTACATGTATTTATTGATCATGAAAAAAAGTGGTATGTTGAGTTCCGTACAACCTGCGACGAGCAGCTTAAGGATAACCGGTGCGGTATTTATGACCGGCGGCCTAAAATCTGTCGTGAACACGGCATTGCCGAAGGGGAATGCGAATACTATGATACCCCCTACCAGGAATATTTTTCCCATGAGGATGATTTTCTGAAATACCTGGTGGAGCATAAAAAGGAATGGGAGTTCAAACGCCTTAAGTAGTAAGAATCGGTATCAAGTAAGTCTTCCTTTCGACCGAAAATGAAAGTATGAGACGAAAAAATGTATATCGAAGCGCTGTACTGTTTACCTGTGTCTTGATGCTTACGGGCCTCCCGAACAGCCTTACTGGCGAGACCGGCATATCAAGCGAAGAGCTTGATATAGAAAACAGCATCATAATACGTGAGCTGAAAATGAGTTCCCGCGAGGACGGTATAAGCGGTGAATCATCGGGGCAGATCCTCTTTGATGACAGCTTTATCACGCCGGGGAAGACCAGAAAGAAAAAAGCACTGCGGGTTGTCAGAAAAAAGCCCCGCCAGAGACATGCGATACGGGACCTGCAGAAAAAGGATTCCCGCTGGCACCTGAGCCGCTACAAGATTCGCCGTGGAGATAATCTATGGAGAATCGCCGAACGTTTTGATATATCCCATCGCCTCATTATCCGGTATAATGATTTTTCCAATCCTGACCGCCTTAAGCCGGGACGATACATCATGGTCCCCAACAAACGGGGTGTCTATCACCGTATTCGGCGGGGAGACAATTTAGGTCAAATAGCCCTGAGGTACAGGGGGGAAGTTAAAACCATCCGAGCCCAGAACAATATCCGGGGAAGTAAAATTTATTCAGGACAAAAGCTGTTTATTCCCGACGGACGAAAACCCTACCGGCAGATTGCAAAAAGTAAAAAAAGAGCGCGTAAAGACCGGAAAGGGATTTCAAAAAGAGCCGTTGCTAAAACTGTAAAAAAGCCGAGTCATAAGTCCGTGAAAAAGTATTCACGTGTCGCTTTCTACTGGCCTATGAAGGGGAAGATAACTTCCGGTTTTGGGAGACGCCTTGATCCTATTTCGAGAAAGCGTAGATTTCACTGCGGGATCGACATAAGCGCCAACGTGGGAACAGCTGTTCGGGCCTCAGCTCCCGGGAATGTAATTTTCAGCGGATGGAAAGGAGGCTACGGTAAGGTGGTTATTATCCGTCACCGAGGCGGGTACATTACGGTTTATGCCCATAACAGCAAAAACATGGTTAAAAAAGGGACCCCGGTTAAAAAGGGAAGTCTCATTGCCCGTTCAGGTATGACCGGAGCGGTTACCGGCGCCCATCTTCACTTTGAAATCAGAAAGTATGTGACACCATTGAATCCATTGAGGCTTTTAAGATAATGATAAAAAAACTTCCTGCAATATTCATTTTTTTCTGTATGATTATTCCCGCGGCCCATGGAGCAAACCTTGTATATACAGGCCGCGCGAAGACAAAAGTCTTTTATTCCCGGACCGATGCAAAGGGCTGGAAAGTACTGATTAAGGGGAAGATATTAAGTTTTTCCGTGAACACACAGCTCCCCAAAGATGACCTGCTTCAGCAGGTGAGAAGTAAGTCGCGGGTGACGGTTCGTCTTTCCGATCACCGGAAAATAAAGACGGGGGACGAGCTTTTTGTTATTGACCATCGACAGCTTGTTGTTGCCCGGATACGTGTTGATAAAATTTTCAAAAGCCGTTCCCTCGGTTACCTCGCCACTGGTAAGGGGAACTTCCGTAACTGCCGGGTTAATTACCTGGTGGTACAGCGGGTCAGCGATGAGTATTCTCAATACGCTCATGTTTTCAAGGGAAGGGGAGACTACTTTATCGAGCAGGGCCAAACCGGCCGGGCAATTGCCGAGTATAAGAAGGCTCTCAAGCTGGATCATAATAATCCTGAAGCCCATATCGGTCTTGGTTACATTTACATGAAACAGGGCGTACTTCAGTTCGCCTTCAGGGAATTCATCGAGGCGTATAAAAATATCGGGCGTCTCTATGATAATGAAGACCGGTACCTGCTTTTAAAAGGCATGACTGAGATACGGTTTAAGGAAACCTACTACTCCTATCTTCCGGAGCAGAAAAGAAAAGTATTGAGAAAGGAAGGAATCCGTTACGGCCTCGAGGCGTTGAAGGTATTTCCTGAAAGCGTGGAAGTTAATTACTACCTTGGGCGCTTCTATTATAAAAAGTCGACCATGCCTGAGAATGAAGACAAGATTGCCCGGGATTACTTTTTAACAGTTTTGAAAAGCGATCCAAACCATACAGACGCTAATACCGCCCTCTCTGAATTATATTTTAAGCATAAGAATCGGCAGAAGGCGAGGTTCTATGCCACGCAGGCCCTGAAGGGTGATCCGCGGCATCGTCGGGCGAAACAGATTCTTAAGTATCTTGATACGTATAATAAGCAGAAGTAAAATTTTTGAGCTGATGTGAGAGGCCGCCTCAGGCGGCCTCTCACATCAGCTCAGTTTAAAAGCTAAGAAAAAACAATTTTAGTATCCCTTCAGTTATGAATAGAAAATCCAGATATTTTGTTATATCTGTCCGGCCAGCAAAAACTGAACACTTACAGACCTTTGTTTTTTAATAATCAAGACACTATTTCGTGCACTTTTCCCTGCAATTTTAAATTAAATGCAAGACATGTTATTCAATCCCTGCTACTCTATCTTGAAAAAGCTAATAAAAATCAGGTGCCTGAATGAAACGTGTCGTATCCCATAAACCGGCTGGTGCTGCACTGGCCGTGGTTCTTCTCGCGGCTTTGGTACTTTTTCTCAGCTTCGGCTGTGCTAAAAAAACTTCAAAGCACCCCCTTGCCACAGAGGGGCAGCTCGACCTGCGCGCCTGGAATCCCGCTGCAGGCTCCCACCGTCTTGACGGAAAATGGGACTTCTACTGGAAAAAATTTGTCGACCCGGCTCAAGTTTCTCTCGAAGGCTCACCGGTTCGGGTATCTGTACCGGGAGTCTGGAATAGAAATGAAGTGGGGGGGGAGAAAACCGGCGGTGACGGTTACGCCTCATACCGCTTAAATGTGCTCATGCCCCGGTTTAACGGCAGGCTGGGAATTAAATGCGCTGATCAGAGCTCAGCCTTTGAGCTTTTCATAAACGGAAAAAAAATCGGCTCCGCAGGAAGACCAGGCTCTGAGCCTGATGGTTACATCCCCTTTTACCAGCCCATGGATGAATATTTCAGTTTTGCCGGTGGAGATCTGGATATCTGTATTCATGTTGCGAATTTTAACCATAGAAAGGGGGGGCTCTGGAATCCCTTCTACATCGGGACTGAAGGTGATATCCGGGCCAGGGTCTCTGAAAAATCAGCACGAGACTGGTTTCTTTTTGGAAGCCTCATGGTCATGGGCTTTTATCTCTTCGGTCTTTTTATGCTGCGAAGAGAGGAGAAGGCGCCCCTGTTTCTCTGCCTTGTGTTTTTAATTTTTGCCTTCAAAACCCTGCATTATGTAGATATAGCTTTCTTTTCTTCATGGCACATTATCAATTTCGAAATAAACAGAAAGCTCACCTATCTTGTTCATTTTTTTCCCATGCTTTTTATTACCCTCTTTATCGCGTCAGTTTTCACTGCTGATTTCCCAAAGGTAATAAAGAAGCTTGCAGTGACTGTCATGCTGCTGCTTTCTCTTGTTGTAGTCATGGCACCTTCATCTGTTTTTTCCTATACCATGCCTGTTTTCCAGGTCTCTGCCGTATTACTGCTCCTGTTAATTATACTGATTCTTGTCAACGCAATGAGAAAACACCGTGAAGGAAGTTTTGTCATGCTGGTCGGCTTTATTGCTATCCTGGTAACGGGAATAAATGATATTCTCTACAGTAATCATATTCTCCATACCGGCCAGTTTCTCGAAGTCGGTATGTTTGTCATGGTACTCTCCCAGAGCTATCTTCTCTCCATAAGATTTATGAACTCCTTCGGAAGAATTGAGAATCTTTCCAATCAGCTTATTGTCCAATCCAAAGAGCTTGAGTCCCTTAATGAAGAGCTGGTGTCGAAAAACAGTGAGCTCGACAGGGACATTGAGATACGCATAGAAACTGAAAAAACCCTTAAAGAGACCTGGGACTATCTTCACCGTATATTCAATTCTATCTCTTCTATCCTGATTTCTCTGAACAGCAAAGGCGAAATAACAGAAATGAACCGTCAGGCCCTCAATATGGGAAAACTAACCCTTGATATGGCCCTGAATCGGAAAGTGATATCAGTCTTTCCTTTCCTTAAACCCTTTGCTGAAGATATTGATGAGGTAATACGAACCGGGCGCACCAGGAAATATGATAGTATCGTTCTTAACCCTGGCATTGATTCAATGACAGTACAGATGTCTGTTTCCCCTGTTTCATTCGCCGGGACAACAGGAGCGGTAATCAGCATTGATGATGTTACCGAACTTGCCCGTAAACGAGAAGAATTAAAGCAGGCCCAGAAAATGGAGACCATCGGTAATCTTGCCGGGGGTATGGCTCATGATTTCAACAATATACTTGCTGGAATAATCGGTGCTGTCTCTCTCCTGAAGACATCCTGTTTCGATGATAATCTCAATGAAGAAAGGGCATCCGAAAATATACAGTTTATCGAAGATGCCAGCATCCGCGCCTCGGGACTGGTTGAGCAGCTTTTATCTCTGTCAAGAAAGCATGAAATTCACCTTGAGCCGATTGATCTTAACCGGGTTGTAGCCCAGGTGGTCAAGCTGCTTAAAAATACCATTGATAAAAGTATAGCTATTAAAGAAAATTATGCTGATATTCCCGCTATTGTTGAAGCTGATTCTATTCAGCTTGGGCAGGTTATTTTAAATATTTGTATTAATGCCTCTCACGCCATGACCATAATGCGGACAGAAAGTGATCCCTATGGAGGGGAGCTTGTTTTAAATATTATTAAGGAAGAAAATTCGACTATTTCACGGGACAGTGACGGCAATATATTAACAGGTGGTTCATGGATTATCGAAATAATTGATACCGGTGTCGGGATAGCCCCCGAGGTTATTTCTAGAATATTTGATCCATTTTTCTCTACAAAACAGCTTGTTGGCACGGGACTCGGCCTCGCCATTTCATATAATATCATTGAAAGCTTTAAAGGTCTGATTGAAGTAGAATCTGCTCCGGGAGAAGGGACTTCCTTTCGAATAGTAATACCTGTTTGCGAAGACACTGAAGCCGTTTCAAAAGAACCTGAAGAAAAAGTAAAGATTTTCAAGGGGGTCGGCACAGTGCTAATCATTGAAGATGAGGATATGGTCAGATTGACCACTGAAAAATTCATCAAGCGGTTTGGCTACGAGACTCTGACGGCTTCAGGGGGAAGAGAAGGAATCGAACTTTTTAAAGAGAAGAGAAATACTGTTTCACTGGTGCTTCTTGATATGGTAATGCCAGGTATCTCGGGACTTGATGTATTCAGGGAACTTTTAAAGATTGACCCCGATGTTTCAGTCCTTCTTACTTCTGGTTTTCATGGTGATGAGCGGGTCAGGGAAGCCATAAGCCTCGGAGTAAAAGGTTTTATCCAGAAACCATACACAATGGAAGCCCTTTCGAAAAAGCTGAGCGAACTTATCAAGTAATATTACTTGACATCTGATTCATACCGGTATACAAATTGTAATTCCTGGAGTATATGACCTGAAATGATTGTCACCATTCTACTTCTTGCATTGGCCCTTTCTTTTTTAGTTCATCTTCTTTTTATTGGCCTCTATGTAACCAGTGAAACTCCCGAAAGGAAAAAGCAGTTTTTTACCGCCTTTGTTGTTACTGCATTGCTGAACACCGCATTCATGACCGCTATCAGTGTTGTGGCCCTGAAATTTCCCGCAATGATTCAGATGGTTGATATGCGGATAATCCTCTGGCTTTTATCCGGGATTACCTTCTTTATTACACTATTGATTCAGATGTATGTATTTATTTCAGTCTACCGGCGTGCCAAGAATCCTGAATTCTATTATGAGAACTTCTTTGGAAAAAAGGTCTATAAAAAGGGGATCATCAAGCAGTTCGAATTCCTTTCAATATTTGCTACCCTGCCGGTTATGCTGATCCTGGGAGCTTACTTTGTCGCCAGGCTTGTTAATTATATTATGTTTGGCAGGCTGTAGAGGCTTCATGAGATATTTTCATTGGGTAAGGAAGTTACAGCATTTCTTTTATCATCCGCTATTTTCCAGTTTGACATTATCTTTGTTATAGGTAAAGCTTTACACAGCATGAGGTAGCTTCTCAAACTGGGCAGGGGTGAAGAATGAGGACAGAGAGATGAAGGTCAAAATTGATGAAATCATAATAGGAAAACGCATTAGAAGAGAAACGGGAGAACTGGAACCTCTCATTGAGTCTATTCGCAGGCACGGACTGTTAAACCCGGTAACCCTTACCAGGGATAAACGCCTCATTGCCGGCTACCGGCGTATCAAGGCGGCAAAGAGCCTCGGGTGGGAAGAAATTGAATGCCATTACCTTGATGCTGATTCAAAGCTTGACCTTTTAATGATCGAAGCTGAAGAAAACATGACACGAAGGGATTTCTCCAGGGAAGAGATTCTTTACTTTGAAGAGATCAGGGAGTACCTCAATGCAAAGGGGCTTAGAAAATTTATCCTCTGGATTAAGCTCTTGCTGAAAAGAATCAGCGAACGGCTTGAAGAACGTTTCGGCTCATCGTGAGAGGAGGGCGGCTGCCTCAAGGTGCCTGGTTGCAGGAAACATATCAAGCAGAGAGAGCCTTTGTATTTCATAGCCCCCCTTTCTGAATTCAGCGAGATCCCGGGCAAAGGTCGCAGGATTGCATGAAACATATACAATGCGCTTCGGGGCAATCGCTAAAATAGTCTTTCGGGTTTTCTTGTCAAGGCCTGCCCGGGGCGGATCAGCAAGTACAACATCAGCACTGTCTCCCTGGGGATGAAGCCGGGAGGCGTCAAGTTTTTTAAAGGTTACCGTGTCTATAGTATTGAGTCTCGCATTTTTTCGGGCTAACTCAATGGAACTGCGTTCTATATCAATACCCGTTCCCCTGTTTCCATTCTGTGCAAGATGAAGGGTGAAAAAGCCGACACCGCATCCTATGTCAAGAAAGGTTTCGTCTTTCTTGAGCCCCGCATATTCTTCCGCAAGATTGAGCATTTCACTTCGTAAAAAGCGGTTTGCCTGGTAGAAGTTCCATATCTTTCGATGAAACCTTAAGCTTCCCTCACGCTCAAGAAGAATATCCTCAGGGTTTTTTGATGTATGCACTGCGCCGGCCCCATCAACGGCAAACCTTACTTCATCATTAGAAGGGATCTCCAAGCTTATGGCGTCATTAATCGCCCGGTCAGGTAAAAGACATCCTTTATCCGGCAGGGGAATCAGCCTGTTGCTTCCTTCGGCAAAGAAACCGAAGGTCTCATGGCTGCTTTTTACCGTAGCGTGGCTCCGGTAGTGAAAGCGCTCGCCTGATTTGATATCGGGGATGTGACCCCTGATGCCGCCTGTACGTCGCAGTGAATCAATAAGAATATTTTTTTTCAGTTCAAGTTCTGTTTCATAATCAGTGTGAAGATAGCTGCAGCCTCCGCATTGAGGCCATGCCGGGCAGGGGGGCGTAATGCGATGGGGGGAAGTTTTAATAAGGTCAACAGTTTTGCAAGTCAGGTAGTCTCCCTTGTCGCTCAGGGGCTCAACGATTACTTCTTCTCCGGGAAGCACGCCGGTAGTAAAAACCGCTTTCCCGTCATGGAAACCGATAAAGGAACCCCCGAAGGCGGCTTTTTCCACGGTGATGCGAAACTGTTTCATGGGGGATCCTGGTATGGTTTATATTTGTGAAGCTAATCAGCCGGTGTAGCCAAGCTGTTCGGAAATCTGTTTGCCTGTTTCTCTAACTTCTGAAATCATCTCGTCTCTTATTGAGTCGATATGCTGAGCGTTACCCGAGAGAGCAAAGGCGGCTATAACCTGGCCGGTGTAGTTGTAAACCGGGGCGGCAATACCTTTTAAACCGATAAAATTTTCTTCATTATCAAAGGCGATCCCGTCTTCACGAACCTGTGTAAGTTCTTCTCTGAATTTTTCAAGCGAGTCAATGCTGTTGTCGGTAAGTTTTTCAAACTGGTAATTTGCAAGAATACTTTCCCGCTTTTTTTCTTTCATAAATGCAAAGAGAATTTTCCCGATACCTGCGGTGTGGGCGGGAATCAGGGAGCCCGTCTGGGGAAAGGTCATGAATCGATTGTCCGGTTCTGCTCTGAAGATTATTACAACCTGGGTGCCCACCAGCATGCCGACATTGACCGGTTCTCCATACTTGAAGCAGAGCCGCTCTGTCCATACTCTGGCCAGGGTTAAAATGTCAAGGTTTGTGGCATAGGACATTCCAAGCTGAAAAAGCTTTGTACCGAGACGGTATTTTGCCGAGTGTCGATCCTTTTCAAGAAATCTGAGCTCCTGGAGAGTAGTAACAATTCCCTGTATAGTGGTTTTCGGAAGTTTAAGTTCTGCCGCCAGGTCACTGATGCCCATCGCGTCTTTACGGCCAATGAAGAGATCAAGAATATTTGAAGCCCGCTGTATTGACTGGATAAGCCGCGGCTCTGTTGGTTTATTTTTGCTGGTCATGTAAATTGTGCTCTTTGTATTCTGTATTGCACACGGTAACAGTAAGTGTACAATGTATAATCCTCCACTTCAGACTCTATTGTCAATATATTTTTATACTGCAACTACTTATGCCCCCTTCCCCTCATTTGCCCTTTCAATGCAGCATGCGGGCAAAGACATCGCCTTCATCAAGGTGGTGGGTTATTGGTTCTTTTCTTCTATGAGCTCCTTCCTCACCCATTTTTAGAAAAACTTCCCCTTCTTCGATGTGGTGTGGAATGGCCTCATGAAATACCCTGTCGTACCCCTTAAGAAGAGTGAGAAAAACTTCCTCTTCACCGATATGGTGGGGAACAGGATGTTTTCCTTCCTTCATCACAAACCTCCCTTCAGCAGTTTTCTCCTGATATAAAGATACTGAAAAGCAGCGCCTGATTCAAAATATATTTATCATAATTTGAGAAGAATACCTGCAGAGGCATGTTTTTAGGGTAAGGAAGTTTTCACAGGAAAAAAGTAATCAGGATGCTAACTATCTTCTTTTTTGAAGCCCGCAACCACGCCGTGAAGATTCTCTGCAAGTCCCGCCAGGTCATCGGCGGTTCCTGAGAGGGCCGCCGCACCGCTGGCGATTGACTGGGTAGATTCGTTCAATCCGGAAATGGAACGGGTTGCCTCGGAAAAGGCCTGCTTCTGTTCTGCAAGAGTGAGGCGCAGCTCTTCTGAACGCTCCCTGACAGAAGCAGTTTTTTCCATGACAACACTGTTAGAATTAACCTGTCGGCCCATGTCTCCTGTGAGCCCCTCTATCCGGGTGCTGATTTCTGAAATATTTGAGATTGCCTGATTGATTGAGGCTACAACTTCTGAGACAACTGAGGTTCCAAGCTTGACTTCTTCTTCTGTTCTGCTGATAAGGCGGGAAATCTCACCGAGACTTTCTGAAGTCTGATCAGCAAGTTTTGAAATTTCATCGGCTACAACGGCAAAGCCGCGCCCCGCGTCACCGGCACGGGCAGCTTCGATTGCCGCGTTCAGGGAGAGTAGGGCGATTTGATCAGAAATATTATTGATTACATCAACCACGCCGGTCATCATACCTGAACTTTCCTGGATCGACTCCATGGTGCGGCTCATGGTATTCAGTTTGTCCTGGCTGTCTCGGGACTGTGATGAAGTACTCGACGCCATGGCTGCCGTATCAGTCACTGTATTGCCGGTGGCAACAATCATCGTTGATAGTTCTTCAAGGTTCTGCACCAGGTCGTCGATGTTGTCAAACTGGCTTCGAATATTGTCAGTTGCCAGCTCCATACCTGAAGTGACCTCTTCAACCGTTGAGGTAATCTCTTCAAGAGAGGCGGCCTGGTCGCGGGCTGTATCAGAAAAGGAAGTGGTGGTAGCCGACATCGAACCTGAAAGTGAGGCAAGGTTTTCAGCCCCGTCATTTACAGAAGAAAGAAGCTGTCTGATTTGCTGGTACTGCTCTTTGTTTTTCTCCGCCCGTTTTTCAACATCAGCAACGGCCTGCCGGTTTGATTTAATAATCATCATAGAGAGGGCATAAATAATTGCCATTGAAATGAGGTTTATTGCCAATCCGGTTTGCAGAACTGCAGGATCAACAGTGCCGCTGTTCTTGATAAAAAAGAAAAAGACAAAATCTCCAATAAAAAAAAGCAGGGTAAGAACTGATGTCCAGAGGCGCGTGCAGAAGAGGGCGCCGAAAATAATGCCCACCAGGTTCATGACAATTATTGAAGAAAATCCAAGGTTCTGTGATGTCTTCATCTGGGCAGCGAGACCGAACATAATGGTAATCGTAGTAATTACAGAAGCGGTGTTAGCCGCCCAGGGGTACCGTCCTTTTTTTTAAAAAAATATTACTCAATAAGAGACCAATAAAAGGAAGCAGAGCGATTGCAAGGGGGCGAAGAAAATCTCCCCGGCTGATCCAGACCAGGGGAGGGATCGGAACCATAATAGCCATTATTGCAAGATTGATATAGAGCAGCAGTGAAGCTCTGCGTCGTTCTACTGTATTGGTGTCTCCAAAGGCATTAAGAAAGTAACCTGAAATATTATTCATGGCTGATGTATCCTGTAAAATGCGTTATGTGAAATATTTTTTATTATTTCACATATTTTGAAGTTTTCTAAATGTCAAGACAAATGAAGGTGTTTAATAAGAATTCTTATACTGCCACATCATGGTAAAATAAGAAGAAAGCTATTGACTCATGCGTCGACGCTATGTATACTATTCTTCTTTTAAGTAAACGATTACTCAAAGCTATGGTAAATTAAATGAAAAAACTGATTGTAATGAGTCTTTCTCTCGTGGCGCTACTTTCTTTAACCTTTACTGAAATAAACTCTCAAACGAGACAGCGACAGGTTAAAAAGTATAATCCTCTACACAGGGCAATTCTGAAGGGCTCGAAAAGCCTGGTGAAAAAATATTCAAAGCCCCGCTATTTTTATTATTTTGATGAGAGTACCCCTCTTCCCATTGAGCTTGCTTTTCGTCAGGACAGAATGGACCTGGCAAAGATAATGGTAAGTCGCGGTCTCAATGTCGATCATAAAAAAGATGCATGGGACACCGCAATCATTCCCATGGTATGCACCAGCAAATGGCTTAAATTCATGATAAGTGCGGGAGCTGATAAAAACCAGATAATTCAGAGTCTGGGTAACCAGTCACTGCTTCATATTGCAGCCAGATGTCCTCAGAGTGAATCATTGAAGTTTCTTCTTCATCGTGGAGTATACCGTGAGGCAAAAAGCGTTACGGGAGCCACGCCGCTTTTTCTAGCGGTTTCATTTAAACGATATAAAAATGCCCGCATTCTTATTGCCGCAGGGGCAAAAATGGAGTATCGATATAAGGGGGAAAAGTTCTGGGCTCTTAAGAATGCTATCGGTAATCATGATCCTGTAATGGTTAAGCTCCTTCTTGACAGCCTGCACAGAGTAAAACCGAACACCGATTTAATTTACATGAAACTGGTTGATCTAAAAAATGATAATCGTCGACCGGGTACTGATGTAAAAGGTGATATAATTAAAATATTTAACATGCTTGTTAAAAAGGGCCTGATTCAGATGCCGGTTAAAGCATATACATGTAAAGCCTTTGCTCATGAGCCTGAACTTGCAGAATACTGGATTGATAATGTGTGGAAGAACAAGGGCTGGAAGATTACCGATTACCGTCATAAATATGGTGGTTCAATGCTTTCCTGTGCCTATAGAAAGGAAGATGTCAAATGGCTCATGGGAAAAGCAAAATGGCTCGTGTCTCCGGTTGCCATGTATGCTGAGCGTCGGGATTTCAAAGAAGCCAGACGATATGTAGAAGAAGGATATGATATCAATGGCAAAGATGCCCGGGGCAGAAATGTCTTATTCTTTACGGGAGTCAAAAACTGCGATATTGAACTGGTTAAATACTTTATCAAAAAGGGTGCTGATCCTAACTTTAAAGACTCTTCTGGTGAAACTATATACAGTTCTGTAAATAATCTAAAAAAAGCAGATCCTGTTTATGTTGCACTTCTGATGAAGGCGGGCTTTAAGGCGGATAATAAAAATAAAAAAGGTGATACCGCCCTTGACACGGCACGCAAAAGATGCCGGCGCCAGTTGGTGCAGCCTTATGACAGCAAAAAACTTGAAAACTGTGTTGAGACCCTGGCAATTTTATCTGGTCAGTCTGTTGAAAAGTTTATTCCCGTGAAATGCAGGGGGAAATTGAGACTCTCCCGTCTTCAGGGGTATAAGTATATAAAAAAGAAAGACGGGTACTACAAGTGGCAGCGGGGCGTACTGGTGAAAGTAAAGCTCCCTGATCCATGCGGCAAATACCGCCGTGATGGAAGCAGTGGTGAAATTAAAGAGGCTTCAGATAAACCAGGAGTTTTCGGTAAATGGAAATTTCTCGGCAGGTCCGCTTCATCGGGGGTTGCAAACCGGTATAAAATAGGATTCGGACGGCCTGTTGAATTTTATCATGACAGGTACGCGGGTAAAAACTGGGAGCTAAAATTAGAAACCAGCGGTGTGTTTAAGCAATTGATGATTTTGGGAGGAAGTTCAAGAAAGACAAAGCCGGAAGATATGAAGATGATCTATCGTGGAAGGGCAAAAACATTATCATCTAAAGTTCTGATGAAAAGGGGAAGTAAATATCCCTACTGGCAGATAAAAATGAACGGTGCGAGAAGGGGCTTTGTTCCTGTGAAAGGGGCAGGAAAGGTATATATACGAACTGATTAAATTAGCTAGATGCCATCAGCACCTAAGTACTGAAGGCAAAAAGTATCTTTTTCATGGTAAAAGATTACCCGGCCTGTCAGCTTTTCGCCGCTGAAGAAATATTCTGTTTGATTATTTTTCTTTTTCATCAGGCGGTATTCTCCGTTGTCGTAAAGTGAAACATGGCCCCGGTCACAGCTGACGGGGCCTTCGTATTCAAGGTACTTTTTTCTATGGTCCTGTATTTTTAAAGCTTTTATCCTTCTTCCACAAAGGAGGTCTTCCAGGTTCTCTGGTGTGACCTGCCAGGTGTGAAGAGTCTCGTCTGCTTCGAGCATCAGGTCATAATGTTCAGGAACAGTGACGTGATGATGAATTACAAACTTCATGCCACCTCAAAGTCTATTCTGAAAAGTTCCATGTTTACATCATTACACCGAACCGTTACGCGGTCGCCAATTCTGAATCTTTTTCCCAGACGCTTGCCGACCAGGGTGAATTCGTCTTCCTGCACAATATAATAATCATCGGTCAGAGTACGCATTGGAACCATTCCCTCGACATGGGGGTCATCCAGGGCCACATAGAAACCGAATTTTGTAACCCCGTTAATCGTCGCTTCAAAGGTGTCTCCGATGCGGTCAGCCATGAGGCGGCAGCTTTTCAGCTTGACCATGTCTCTTTCTGCGCGTTGGGCTACCCGCTCGAGGTCTGAGCTTTGTTCTCCCATGGCTGCAAGTTGAGAAGGAGTATAGGGGTTTTTGTCTCCCCTGATGTGAGCGGCAAGGCAGCGGTGAACAATCAGGTCAGGGTAGCGCCTGATGGGTGAAGTAAAATGAGTGTAATCGTCAAAGCCGAGGCCGAAGTGACCGAGGGGTTCGTTGCCGTAAAAAGCCTGCATCATCGATTTCAAAATTACCATGTTTATCATTTCATCGTTTTCATTTCCCGCGATCTTCTCTATAACCCGCTGTACTGCTATGCCGGGATCTTCAGTGATGAAAAGTTTAATGTCATAGAGCTTTAAAAATTTTTGCAGCCCCTCGAGTTTCTCATCGCTTGTTGGTTCGTGAACCCGGTAGAGAGAGGGGATGCCTTTCTCTTTCAGAAGCTTTGCCGCCGCCATGTTGGCCGTCAGCATGCATTCCTCGACTATGCGGTGGCTCCTGAGGCGGGGCATTATTTCTATTCCCTTGACCCGGTTGTCCTCATAGACAATGCGCCGATCCGAAAGGTTCAGGTCAATGCGTCCCTCGCGAATGCGTTTGCTGTAAAGGATTTCTGCGAGGTCATTCATCTGACGCATTTTTCTTTCCAGGGTGTCGGTGCCCCTGCCTGTAAGAATTTCTTCGGTTCCCGTGTAGGTGAGGCGGTGATTGACCTTTATTATTCCCTGGTGAAAGGAAGAATCAAGAAGCTCTCCTTCGGGAGAGATGAGCATGCTGGCGGTGAGGGTGAGTCGGTCGACGTTCTGCTTGAGGCTGCAGAGTTCATTGGAAAGCTGTTCCGGGAGCATGGGGATTACCGAACTGCCGAGGTAGTAGCTGGTCCCGCGGTCAAAGGCCTCGGCGTCAAGTTCACCGCCGATTTTAACAAAGGTCGAGACATCGGCAATATGCACCAGGAGCCGGAAGTTTTTGTCTTCCTTGGTGAGTGAGATGGCGTCGTCGAAGTCCTTTGCGTCAGCCCCGTCTATTGTGACGGTAAACTGATTTCTGTAATCATCGCGCTGACTTTCTTCCTTTTCTATAATCTTTTCAATGTTTTCAAGTTCAGGGTAGTAGCCATGTTCTCCGGGAAGGCTGTGGCGAACCGTTATGCGGGAGAGGTCAAAGCGCTCATCAGTTACAGCAAATGAATCGAGAATGCTGCAGAGCTGACGGTTGCCGAGTTTTTTCTCCTCGAGGCTGACGATATAGAAGCGCCCCGGGTCAGTCAGTTCTTTTTCGGGAATAGAAATATTTTTTCTGTCGATGACTACTTCGATTTCACCGGGAAGGTCTGATAGGCGGTAGATGATCATGCCTTTGGTCATTGAGTTAAAGCGGGCCATGTACCGGTTGCGGTGACGCTTCAGGATGCCGGTTACTTCGCCGTAGAAATATCCCCGCCGAAAGTCAATGATACGAACAGATACATGGTCATTGTTGTGGCCGCCTCCGGTATTTGTTTCTTTTATGATTATTTCATCCCCTTCATCAGAGAGGGCAATGCCGTCGCCGCTTGTGCTGACAATAAGCACCGCGTCGAGGCTGAGTTCATGATGGGCATGCAGTTTTTTCTTTTGCCTTGTGAGAAGACCGGTGTATAGCAGGGCAGTGACAGTTTCTTCGATGCGCCCAACGTCCCGGTCAGGTTGGTATTTCTTTGCCTTTTTCTTTTTTGCCTGTTTGCCTGACCGGGCCTTTTCTACCTTCGGGTCGATGAGACCTTTGATGAGATCCTGGCGTGTAAAGGAACCCTTTCGGGTGCGGATAAATTCAATTATTTTTTTAGAAGAAAGGGGCATCAGACGTTACTGCCCGCATCATCTTTCGGCTCTGAAGTGGCTTCAGTGCTTTCGGCGGTTTTTTTCTCCGCTTCTTCTTTCAGTTCTTCGATGTTTTTCTTTTTTGAGCCAATGGTGCTGCGGAGCTCTTTTATTGATTCGAGTAATTTTGCTATTTTTGAATCATTCATATCTGCTGAAGCTGCACCGGTGTTGGCCATATCTTCGATGACTCTTCCGACTTCTGCCTGAAGCTTGTCGATGTCACCTTCAAGCTTTTTGATTTCAAGGTTTAGTTTAGCGATACGAGTGTACTCTTCAGTTTTATTGATTAGTATCCCGCTGTATTTCAATATCGATTCGCTTGCGTCTTTTAGAAAACCCATTGTTTCCTCCTGATTTCTTTTGGTTATTTTATTCTTCTGCGGCATGGATGTCAATGTATATGTATATTTTAGTACTACTATGATACAATGTATAGAAATTTTATTGTTTTTTGTAATTAATTCTTTAACATAAGAGTGTCTTTGCTTGAAGGCGCGAATTTTAATCGAAGGCGCGAAAACGGTTTCGCGCCTTCGATTAAAATCCAATGCTCCGGAGTTTACAGGTTATATTCATGAAAACAATCATTCCTTCTGTATTTTTTGCAATTCTGATACTTTCTGGCAGTCTTGCCGAATCCACAGACGGTTCCCGAAAACCAGATCTGGTGATTCTCAAAATCGAACGCCCCCAGTATGCCCAAAATGTGAATGGAAGCCGGATTACCCTTGCGGTTGCCAACCGGGGCAGGGAGTGCGGCGCCTTTACGGTTACCCTGGAAGATTATGACCCTGTTAAGAGAGAAGACTTATGGAATGATCTGAGCAAAATTGAGCAGCAAACATTAGAAAATCAAATAATCTATATGGCTCAGTATCCCCATGAGAGTGACAGATACTTCAAATTAAAAAAGAGAATTTCAAAACTCAGGATGGGGGAAGTTAAAAAACTTACTTTTACCCTGAAGAATCACTGGGTTTTAGACCCGGACTGCGAGTTGAAGGCCTGTGCTGATTCAAGCAACCAGATTGATGAGAGCGATGAGGGAAATAACTGTAAGCTTTTTGTCAGCCGGGGGTAAGGGTTTCTTTCTCCCGCCCTTTCTTCAACCACCGATCAACCGCAACCAACCCCGCGGCAATAACGCCAAAGGCTAATCCGATAACAACAACATTGATGAAAACCTGTCCGCCCCCATGCGTGCTGATGTCGAGAAAGGGGTAGGGATACTTATAGCCTGAGGCCCCCTTGATGAGGGCCAGGACCAGGTAACATGCCGCGTATCCGATCCAGGGAGCAATATGAAAGTACCTGAAGGCCTCTCGTGTTTTAGACAGCAGAAAATCTACCAGCATCATGGCGGGAACAGCATAGTGCTCGATGATGTTGGCATAGTAGCCGATACCCGTGGGATTGTAAATCTTCCTTAATGTTAAAAAAAAGATAATGCCGGTTATGGTAATATTGAGTATTGCAAGACCCGCAAAGCCGGGGCCATTAAAGAAAAAGGATTTTTCCCGTAGAGAGCTGAAACAGTATATGATGACAATAATATTTGACTGAATCGTAAAATAGGTAAGAAGCTCAAGGGGGTGCGTCCCTTTGCTGACATGATTGATAAACTCAAAGACAAGTCCTGTCAGGGCGGTAATGCCAATAAGTATTTTGAAAAGTTTTTCGAAATTCATGTTTCTTTGTGTCCTTTGAGTTTTTTGAGGCGGGGGGAAATAAATCCGGGAGCCGGTCGGCTCCCGGAGATTATTTACTGGTGATAGATCTATTTACCCAGCATGCCTCTTTTAAGGCTGCTCTGTACGGGATTGGGCCCAATCCAGATGGCGAAGAGGGCTTTTTTGAATTTTAAAGTTTTAACCGTACCAAGAACTTTTGTCTTGCCGGTTTTCTTTGATTTGTAAATGGTAGTGAGCCCCTTCTTGGGAACATAGGTCATGAAAAAACGGTCTCCCTTTCCTGTTGCCAGTCCTTTGAACTGATTGAGGAACTGACTCTGTTTCGAGGTTGTGTATCCTGATTTTGCGGCAGTTTTGAAGCCGTCACGAATCGCGCTGATAAGCTTTGCGGTGCTCATGAAGCGTGTATCAACCAGGAGACTTACTCTGATAGGCTCATCAGCATCGAGGACAGCTTTCCAACCCTTGCCTTTCAGTTCTTTTGGGGCATAGAGGCTTGCATAATAGACAGTAAGAAATGCTTTACTACGTGTTCCAGTACCAAGTTTGACAACATCTTTTCCACCGATTTTCAAGCCGAAAACCGCGGTAGCGGCCATGGCAACAATAAGAGCGGCGGCCAGGGCTGTGTTTTTTTTGTTAAGCATATGATTATTCCTCCACAAAAATAATATAAAAAAGTGTGTGTGGGGGGCCGCTCGAGACGGCACCCCACACTTCACTTTTTAGCTGATTAGCTTTTATAAAGAAGATACCATATTGCAGGTGTTGTCAAGTTATTCTTCCCAGTCCCAGAAGAAGTCTTTGTTTGACAGCTCTTCTTCTTCCTCTTCAGGAGTCTCTTTCTGCATCGCTTCGGGGAGATCCTCCGTGTTGCCGTAGAAGTACTCAAGCTGTTCTTCGAGATCAGCTGTTTCTTCCTCCCAGTACTGCACGGTCCCGAAATGGGGGAAAGCCGCGGGAAATGCCGGGTCGTCCCAGCGTCGGGCAATCCAGGCAGCATAGCGGATATACCTGAGGGCCCTGAGGGGCTCAATGAGGCGAAGCCATGAAGTGTCAAAATCGCGAAACTGACGGTAGGCATTGAGAAAAATCTCCCGCTGCCGAAGCCCCTCGGTGTCCCGTGCAGGAACAAGCATCCAGAGATCCTGGACCGCCGGGCCGTTGAGAAAATCATCAAAGTCGAGAAAAAACCAGCCCTGATCGCCGTTAAGAAGATTACCCAAGTGACAGTCCCCGTGTATCCGGTGAAAGGGGACATCCTGACTCAGGGATTCATAAATTTCAACCACCTCTGATACGGCATTTTTATAGCGGTCGCGGCAGTGGTCGGGTAAAAGGTTTTTTTCGAGAAGGAAGTTTACCGAATCAAGTCCGTAACTCTCTCCCGTTAAGGTGATCCGGTGAGTCGTGTCTTCGGCGGCGCCGTTGTTGTGTATCCGGGCAACCAGTCTTCCAAGGGTCTCAATCTCAAGATCATTGAGCTCATCGGTTGCCCGTCCCCCGGTACGGGGCCAAACCGCAAAGTAAATTCCTTCGGTTACGTCGAGGGAAGTACCGTCACTGAAAAGCCGGGGGGCGCACACGGGGATTTCATCTTTCTGAAGCTGAAAGAGAAACCGGTGTTCTTCAAGAATCTGTTCCCTGGTCCATCGCCCGGGGCGGTAGAATTTTGAGACAATATGTGAGCCGTCTTCGCATTTCAGGTCATAGACCCGGTTCTCGTAGCTGTTGAGAGTCATACAGTGCCCGGTGAGCTCATAGCCCTTTGCCTCTAAGGCGTGAATAACTGTATCTGGTGTCAGGTTGAAAAAAAGATTATCCATATAGTGTTGTTCCCGTGTATTATTTTCAGTCATGTGTCGGCAGTGGATAAACTTCCCCACCCAAAAAATATTTAGAACAGTGCCGGCTCTCCCTTTATGACCCGTTTCCGGCTGAAGTAACCGAGAGTATTGCGTATAAGGGGGCCGATGATTGAGGTGTTCATCAGGCCCACAAAGAGCCGGTTGGTGAAGCCGGTAATGATGACGGGCTTTTTGTTCTTTTTGAGTTTTGTCAATGATATCGAGACGACTGTTTCGGGAGACATCCAGGCAAAATCCGGAATGTCATTATAGTTAAAGTCACTGTACTCTTCTGTTTCCATGAATCCTGTCTTGACCAGACCGGGACAGACCGCCTGTACCTTTACCGATGTACCTGCCAGTTCATCGCGGAGTCCCGTATAAAAACTATTAAGGTAGGCCTTGGTTGCCGAATAGGTGACGTACTCGGCAGTAGTCAAAAAGGCCCCGAGGGAAGAGACTGCGATAATTGCCCCATGGTCTCGATCAATCATGCCGGGAAGCGCCGCCCTGGTGAGACGCGAAGGAGCCATCGTATGAAGTGAAATCATTGTGCTTATTTTATCCGGAGCGAGATCGACCAGGTGTCCCCGGGTGCCGAATCCCGCGCAATTGATGAGCATGTCGATGGGCGGACCGTCGGTTATCCGGGCTTCAAGGGTTTTCAATCCCTCATCGACTGCCAGGTCTGCCGGAATGATTTCTACTTTGACATCTCGGGATTCTTTAATCTCATCGGCAAGGGCTCTGAGCCGCTTTTCTCTTCGAGCCGTAATGACCAGGCTTATCCCATCAGCGGCAAGGCGTCGGGCAAAGGCTTCGCCAATACCGCTTGAAGCGCCGGTAATGAGGGCTGTCTGTCGGTCTGTTTTTTTCTCTGTCATTGTTTGTCTCTTTTTCTATTATTTCATTTCATCAATTATTTTTTTCATCTTTGGGTATACCAGCCTGTCATAGTTTCCGGGAAAAATGCGAACAAGCAGGTCTACGATGTGAACTCCCGGGCCGGGAAGTATTCTTTTTTTACTCTTACGGATTCCCCTGATTATTTTTTTAGCCGCTTTAGCCCCTGAGATGCTTTTTTGCCGCTCAAAGGCCTCACGGCCGCGAGCCGCTGCGTCGACATCAATACCTGGAATATTTTCGACAATACCTGTGTCTACCACACCCGGATGCACCTGGATGACGGATATTTTTTCTTCTTTCAGTTCAAGCCGCAGTGCCTCGGAAAATCCTCTGAGAGCGAATTTTGATATAGTGTAGGGAAGGGCACCCAGTACCGCTGCGAGGCCCGCAAGGCTTGAGACATTGACAATAACAGGCCGGGAACTTTTTCTTAAAAGGGGAAGAAAGGCGAGGGTGCAGTACACCGCTCCCCACAGGTTTGTATTGATGACCTGTTCCATTTCTTCTATGGAAAGAATGTTGAGTTCAGCTGTTTTCCCGGCAATGCCCGCGTTATTGATAAGTATATCGATATGCGTATCGCTTTTCCGTACTTTTTTCGCCCAGGCGAGGACTTCAGAATTATTACTGATGTCAAGGGCATCGGCGCGGTACCTTCCCCCCATCTTCTTTATCTGCGAAGCGGTCTCCTTAAGGGAAGCGGCATTGTAATCACAGATAATAACCATGGCCCCGGAGGCGGAAAACTGACACGCCAGCTCTCGGCCTATCCCTGAACCGGCGCCGGTTATACAGATTGTATGATTTTTAAAATAGTTCATCTAAGGTATTATTGGTTTTTACATGGTACTGTCAATTTTTAAATATCTTTTTCGATAATCTGTGAAATTTATCTGAATGTTAAGACTTTTTTAAATTCTTTACTTGACAATGTGTTGTGTAAGGTGATTTACTGCTCGGATTTTCATTTTTTGGAGGATTTATGAAATTACGAAAACTTTTTAGTATAATACTTTTTGTTACCCTTTTTGCTCTTCCCGCCTGTACGTTAACAGGCTTTGCGGTTAAAGAGTATAAACCGAATAATCGGCAAAAAAATATTGAGTATTCACCGGAATATCCCCTCGCCGGATCTGAAGAAAACCGGATCTTTGTCGGCCTGGTAAAAATGACCATAGTAAATTACACCGAGTATCATCTGACAGTTAAATACGTTGGTGACGCCGGCGGCGCGGTAAAGCGCCGGTCCTTTCGACGGGGAAATTCCCTGGTTCTTGATATGGGGAAAAAGAAATTGAGGCTCAGAGCCATCAGAAGTCTCAATAAACAGAAGAAACTTAAAGACGGGCGCGTCGAAGAGTTCAATCAGTACCGCCTTTCATGGAACGGCCTCGGTGATATCGGGAGAGCCCAAAAGGTCACGGTCATGTATCATGGAAGATCGGCCCGCATCGGTGGGCAGAGTTTTACCAATAATGATCTTGATAATTTCAGACGGTTTATCAAAACCTATTCTCAAAAACATGTGAAGCTTTAATTTCATATAAAGGAACTTAAAAAAGCCGGAGGCCAATGCCCCCGGCTTTTTTAACTGCTACTGGGGAGTAAACATGAAGACAGGAGGATCGAGGTACTGGCTGTCTTCGTTGTCCATCTTGTCGGTAATGTCCTTGTAGGTACGTTTTTTCATTTCAGCAAGAGTCTGTCTCGGCTTGGTAAAGGTACGGGCAAACTCTATGGCTTCTTTCAGTGTTTCTTCTGGAGAAGCACAGGCTTTCTTAAGAACATGACGGCTTTCAAGTTCTGCTGCTCCTACTTTTCTTCCTGACCATTTCATATCGATAAAAAGCTGATAGCCGAGAGTTCTCTTCATCCATGCAATCATTGAAGGGGTAAACTGAATGTTGATATCGACTTCCGGAAGACAGAAGTAGCCCCGGTCAGCGCGCATGAACCTGAAGTCACAGGCCCCGGCAAGCATTGCGCCGTTTCCAAAGGCGTGTCCCGTAATGGCCGCAATGGTGGGGAAGGGGGCCATCAGGCAGAATTTGAAGACTTCATTGTGATCTTTCAGCCACTTACTGATGGAATCCATATCTTTCTTTCCCATTTTTTCCATCATCCAGGTAAGGTCTACACCGAGGGACCAGTTCTTCGGGTCACTTGATGTCAATACCATTGATTTAACTTCTTCATCTGCGACCAGTTCATCAAAAATTCCCATCATGGTTTTGGTGAACTCAGGGTTGTGTCTGTTCTCTCCGTTGTCCATGGTTACAATGGCAACAGTTCCGTCTTTTTCCCATTTTGCTACAGGCATGTATTCCTCCTCACAGGGTTTGTTGTTTTTCGATTTGTTTTTTGAAAGGAAGGCTCGCATCCTTACTTTCAAAAATATTTTATACTTACAGTTTTCCTGCAAGATTTTTTTGGGCTTTTTTAGCGTCCTTGATAATAGTGTTGATAACTTCCTTTACTGTCGGAGTGTCTTTGATTATTCCGGCAACCTGACCGATGGGAAGAACGCCTTTTGCGTTGTCCCCTTCCATGGTTCCGTCTTTAAAGGCGTCAAAGCCGATTGCCATCCGGGCCATCTGGATAGATTTTTTCGGTCCCATGAGCACGATACCCACGGCGAGTTTTAACCATGGAAATCCGAGCATGGAGGCTATCTTTCTTGAATTAAACAGGGCGCTGAAGGGATTCATCTTTTTGTTGATGAGGCGGCGTGCTCCCTTTGAGTCCATGACCCGCGCGTCTAAACCGTCAACACGGTTTGTGTATATGGTTGTAAAGGGATCCAGATCATTGGTTTTAGATTTCTGGTTTTCAGCAACAGGGCTTTCTTTGGTGTTCATGAAGCGGGTTCCCATGGCGATACCTTCAGCACCGAGAAGCAGGGCGGAGGAAAGACCACGGCCGTCGGCAAATCCACCGGCGGCGATAACGGGAATGTCTACATTATCAGCAATATAAGGAACAAGGGCGAGGGAAGTTACGGCTCCCCCGTGTCCCGCGGCTTCATGGCCCGTAACAATCAGGGCATCAGCGCCGTCACGCTGGGCAGCCAGGGCGTGCTTCAGGGTTGTTACTGTGGCAATTACCGTGCCTCCGTAGGCATGAACAGCTTTGCATATCTTGTCGCCCTTTCCGAGGGCATAGTTAATTACCGGTACTTTTTCATCGATAAGTATTTGTGCGTTTTTTTCAGCTCCGGGGAAGTACAGGGTAACATTAGCGGCAAAGGGCTTTTTCGTAAGTTCACGCATCTTTTTGATATAGGCTTTTGTTTCTTCGGCGCTTAGTATGCCGGTAGCAAGAATTCCGAGGCCTCCCGCTTCGGATACCGCGGCGGCCAGTTCAGGGGTGCTGATCCAGCTCATACCGGAAAGGATAAGGGGATATTTAATCTTGAAAAGTTCGGTGATTTTAGTCTTCATGTATAACCTCTTTGAATATGAATAATGAAAAATTACAATGTTATTTTTTTGCCCGCAGGCACTCTCCTGTCAATAAAAAAAGGGGCTTTTTTTACCTGAACGGATGCTCAGGTTCGATACTTTGAACCTGTAGTGCGTTTATTGTCGCCCATTTGGGCTTTTTTTTAGAAAGTAATTGCATCTATAAAGTATTACCGTAATAAGTGCAAAAAAGATTTGGAGGACTTTTATGAAAAAAATTGTACTTATATTTACCTTTATGCTTCTTCTACCCGCATCTGCTTTTGCGGGGCGTTACTCAATGGGGGTTGATGCGTGGGTTGTTTTCTGGGACAGCGCGATTGGATCTGTTATCTCGGATAATTTGGATGGTTTTATACAGCAGGAACTGGATGCACAGGTTGGGGTAACTATTGATAGCCATACCATAAGTACCGATGGGAAGGCTGGAAAGGGACTGATGATGGGGCCTTCTTTGACCTGGGAAACTAATGATCGCACCTGGGCTGTTTCTGTTGCCGGCATGTGTAGTGCAATAATAAGCCAGAAGATAGACTCTTCAGGCTCAGCTCGTTCAGGTATGCTGTACATACCCCTTACTGTTACTTCAGATATTCAATTAACACGAATGGAAATCCAGACTGAAGGACGCTACAGGTTTCTAAAGTATTTTTCAGCATTTGCAGGATATCAGTATATGTATTATAATATAGACGCAAAATTTAAAGGAGGAGTGGCTGCTTTATATACGACGAGCACACGTGAAGCAACCGTAACTTCAAATATCCACTTTCCCCTTGCAGGGGTCGGTGTTGAGTATCCGGTTTTCTCATGGCTCACCCTGGGTCTTGACATTGCCTCAGGCTATATGTTCGCTGATGCAGAGGCTGAATTTGACGGAAGTAAAGGCGATATCGACATAGAACCCAAAATGGGTATGATGGCGGCACTGAAGGGAGTGTGGAAGGTTTCAAAAACTTTTGAGATAACTTTTGGGTATCGCTTTCAGTACCTTTCCTTCGACATGACGAGTGATGTCGACCTGGATGCTGACACCGTAACACCTGACAAAACCAGTAAAAAAGAAACCTTTCACGGTATTGTTTTTGGGGGCCGGTACCGGTTTTAAGTAAATCCCCGGGGAAAGTTTTCTCATGAGCGGTTTAAGGGAGAGGGCTCTGAGCCTTGCCGGTTTTAAATCTGAAAAACCGGCAAGGCATGTCTTGAAAGACGGAATTTTCAGATTTTTATAAATTCACACTTGTAATAGCTGGTGGTATCGGCAATAATCTGTTCGAAAGAGAGTCCAGTCAACGCCTTCAGGTTTGCCCGGATCTTCTCTGCTGTTTCATGCAAAAAGAACAGTATTTTAAGGAAAAAGAAAATATGAAAACAGCCAAAAGGATTGTACTATCTCTTACGGGACTTATCTGTCTTCTTGTGGCTCTGAGCTACCTGTTCGCAACAAGTGGAGAAAAGCCTTTGACGAATGAAATTCGAGCTGGTCTGCCCGGCAAAATGGCGAAACTCACACATGGAAGTATATACTATCGCTGGCACGGCTTAGAGCAGGGACCGGTAATTGTTTTTGTTCATGGTTTTTCTACTCCCCAGTTTGTATTTGATAAGAATGTACCGGTACTGGTTAAGGAAGGCTACCGTGTATTGACCTTTGATCATTTTGGCAGGGGATATTCTGACCGCCCCGAAGGTCCATATGATGAAAACTTTTTTGACCAGGAAATGACAGAGCTTTTTACTGCTTTAAAGATAACGAAACCGGTTATTGTTTTTGGCTATTCTCTTGGTGGGGGTATATCGGCAGTTTTTGCCGCCCGTCATCCGGAGTTAATAAGGAAACTGGTCCTGGCTGCACCGGTTGGTTTTATGAAAAAACCTTCTGGTAAAAATGCCCTGCTCATGGTACCGGTTCTCGGTGAGTATCTTTTTGCTGTTGTGGGAAAAAACAGTCTTATCAATGGATTTGAAAAAGAAGAAAAACAGGGCTATGCTACGAAAGACATGGTCAGGCTGTTTACACAGCAGTTTGAATACAAGGGAGCCTGGCAGGCAATGCTGGCCACTATGAGAAACTATCCGATGCATGCCCTGAAGTCATATTATGAAATGCTTGGAAAACAGAAGATGCCCGTACTTATTCTCTGGGGTACGGCAGACAAATCAGTCAGTTTTAATGGTTCAGGACCGGCAAAAAGAGCGGTACCCCGGGCTGAGCTCAAGGTTTTCGAAGGACTGCCTCATTCACTGGTGTACTCTCATTCTGATAAGATAAATAAGGAAGTTCTTTCTTTTTTGAAAAAATAATCATCCAAAACTAGCATTAAAGCAAGGGGCCTCTGGCCCCTTTTTTCTCTTCGAGTCACGTTTTTTATCTTTATAAGTTTAGGATATTAATTTAAAATATAGAATATGATGTCCCGGAGTGGAAAAAATCTAAAAAAGTAAATTCTTGACTTTATCCAAAAATGTAAGATAATTATATATGGATATATTAGTCGCCGTGCTGAAAAGAATATTTTCCAGCAATGCCTTTAAGGGGTTGAGCTTCGAGGAGAAGCGAAGAGCCCTGTTTCTCTATGTCTTTCTCTTGATCGGAACTCTCTTCTTTTTTCCTTTTGTTTTTATAAATATCTATTACGGACATTATCCGTTCGTGTTCTTTGATGTCTCAATCCTTGTGATTATAGGTCTTATGATCTGGATTCTTTTTACAAAAAAACGGGTAAATGAAATGACCTGGGCGGTGGTCTTCAGTTTTGCCGCTGTCTGCCTCTATTTCTATCTCTCCGGTGGTGTGGAACAGACGGGACCTGTCTTCTCAATTCTGATTCCGGTTATCTGTATTTTTCTTCTTGGCACATGGAAAGGCATTATTTTTACATTGGTTTACCTGGTCATAAGCACTTTATTTTATCTTTTTGCCATGGGAACTGACTGGTTTCCCTCTTATGATAGCCTGCATCTGATTCGGTACCTGATTATTTTTATTAATCTGACAATATTCTCCGGGCTGGTTGAACTTATCATGTCAGTTCTCTCCCGACAGCTTATTGAAAGAAACAAGGAGCTTGGTAGTGCCCTGGCAACGCGGGATCGTTTTTTTACTATTCTCGCCCATGATCTGAAAGGGCCTCTCAGCGGATTGACTGAACTTCTCAATTTTCAAAAACATGAGGAGGTTACAGGAAAATCAACGGATCTTTATTCTACCCTGGAGCTGGCAGCAGAAACAGCAAATCGTGTCAATGGACTTCTGGAAAACCTTCTTGACTGGGGTAAGATTCAAGTTGGCAGAGTACCATTTAAGGGAGAAGCGTTTTTTCTCCATGAGTCTGTTGATGACGCCATAGCACTCTATGAAAAGAAAACAGAAAAAAAGGAAATAAGAATAATATCGGAAGTTGACAAAGGTGCCAGGGTATATGGAGATCCGGGCATGATTGCAACAGTCTTAAGAAATCTTATCTTCAATGGGGTTAAATTTTCTGGGAAAGGAGATCGAATTACTATTACCCTTGAAGAGGAAAATAAATTTCATAGAATAGCAGTCTCCGACGAAGGAACTGGAATCAGTAATGAAAGGCAGAAGCTTCTTTTTACAAATGGGCCGGTAGAAACGGTCAAGGGTACCTCACAAGAAACGGGTACGGGCCTTGGCCTTATAATCTGCCGCCAGTTCATTGAACTCAACGGGGGGACCCTTGATATTGTAAGTGACGAGGGTAAGGGTACCCGGGTTTCCTTTACGGTTCCGGCAGTGATGCCGGAACCGGAAAAACAGAACTAGGGCTTCTTCACTTCCATCGCATCGATCATCTCTTTATTTGCCCCACCGGGAGGTACCATCGGAAATACCATCTCATCGGGGCAAACCGGTATATCAATGATACAGGGCCCGGGAGTTTTTATCATATTGGCAAGATCCCTCATGGGCTCCTCCGAGCCGTGAAGACTGATGCTGCGCAGCCCGAAATTGCGTCCCAGGGCGGCAAAGTCAAGGGGCATATTGAAACTCGAGGCGGAATAATTCCCATCAAAGAAAAGCTTCTGCTGCTGTCTTACCAGGCCGAGAGATGCATTGTTCATTATTATAACCTTAACATTCAGGTTCAATTCTGCCAGCAGGGCCATTTCCTGTATGTTCATCTGAATGGAGCCATCTCCGCTTATACAAATGACCTGGCGGTCCGGCGCGGCAAGGGCCGCTCCGATTGCCGTGGGAAGTCCGAAGCCCATAGTTCCAAGTCCCCCTGAAGTCAGGAAGGTACGGGGTATCGTGAATGGGTACTCCTGGGCGGTCCACATCTGGTGCTGACCTACATCTGTGGTTATAATCGCGTCACGGTCTGCAAAAGAAGCAATTGATTTGATCAGGGTTCGGGGATCAAAGGGGTTCTCTACTGGTCCATTAGGCAGCGGGTGAGAGGCTCTGAGCCCTTTAATTGTCTTTCTCCACCGGGGGCGCTCCTTCCTTTCAATTATCTGCAAGAGATGCCTTAAGGTTGTTCTAACATCAGCCTGAAAGTGAAGGTGGCTTTTTCTGATTTTATCTATCTCAACAGGATCAATATCAACATGGATAACTTTAGCGTCGGGACAAAAGTCACGGACACGGCCGGTTGCCCGGTCATCGAAACGGGTTCCCAGGGCGATAATCAGGTCAACTTCCTCCATAATCATATTGGTATACCGGGCGCCGTGCATACCGAGCATACCAAGATAGAGATCGTCATCGGCAGGGAAGGCTCCGAGACCCATGAGGGAGAGGGATACGGGAATATCCTGGAGGTGTGCCAGTTCAACCAGTTCACCTGAAGCCCCTGAGCTGATGATGCCCCCGCCTGCAAAGATAACGGGACGCTCAGAGCATTCAATAAGCTGCTGCATTTCATGCAGGGCTTCCCTGTCGGGAATTCCCGGGCAGGCTGCCTGAAGAGGGGCCGGGGCACGGGAGATTTCAACTTCCTCTACCTGAACATCCCGGGGAACGTCGATTACAACAGGCCCCTGGCGGCCTGATTCCGCCAAAGTGAAGGCGCGGGGAAGAATATCTATCAGCTCAGAGCCCTCAGTGACGGCAAAGACAGCTTTAGCGAGGGGACGCATCATGGCCACGGTATCTATTTCCTGGAAAGCGTCTGTCCCGATGAGGGAAGTGGGAACCTGCCCGGTAATGGCAACCATGGGTATGGAGTCTTTTTTGGCGTCAGCGACTGCCGTAACCAGGTTAGTTGCACCGGGCCCTGAAGTGGCGAGGCATACAGCGGCACGTCCTGAAACCCGTGCCATTCCCTGGGCAATGAAGCCGGCGCCCTGTTCATGGCGCGCCAGGATATGGCGTATGCCGCTTCTGGTTAATTCATCGTAAAGCGGCAGGCTTGATCCTCCGGGAATACCCGTTACGGTGTCAATGCTGTGCATTCTGAGTGCGTCGATAATAATCTGAGCGCCTGTCTTTTTCATTTTTCTTCTCCCTTAAAATAAAAAAGCCCCTGCCGGTTGAACCGACAGGGGCTTTGAATTTGCTTTGTTCTGTTATATCAGGCAGAACCCGTCGGCACAAATGAGTATGTGGCGCATAGGAGCACCACCACTACGACTACAATAGTGTTCACGAGGATCATGGTATGTGCTCTGCTGGTTCTTTTCATGATATTTTCCGTATCAAATGTCATTATTAATGGTAACGTTGAATCCGTCAATAATTTATACTAAAATTTTATTGCTTTTTTATTGGAAAAGGAAGTTTGTCTAAATACAAATTTGAGGCTCTGAGCCTGTTTCATGAAAATAATATAACGCAGGGTAGTAAAGCATGAAAATCGAAAAGTTTTCCTTTAACGATCTTTATGACCGGTTTGAAAATGCCTATGGCTCCCAGGGGTGGTGGCCCCTTTATGATATCAAAAAAGAAAAGTCAGTTTATGAAGGAAGACTCCCCCGAAGAAGCGTTGACCGCTTTGAGATTGCCGTCGGCGCGGTATTGACTCAATCTGTTGCCTGGACCAATGTAGAGAAGGCTCTGAGCAGCCTTAAAAATCGCTGCATGCTGCACCCGGAAGCAATTCTTTCTGCCCCCCATGATGATGTTGCTTCACTGATAAAGCCCGTGGGTTACTTTAACCAGAAGACCATTAAGCTCAAGGAACTGGCGGCATGGTTTCTTGACCGGGGAGTGAAAACTTCCTCTTTGAAAAAACTTTCAACGGATGATTTTAGACAGGAGCTTCTGGCAGTAAAGGGGGTTGGCCCTGAAACTGCCGATTCCATTCTTCTCTATGCCTATGATGTAAAGAGCTTTGTTGTAGATGCCTATACAAATCGGATTCTTTCCCGAATCGGTCTAATCGGTGAAAATGTAAAATACGAAGCCGTGCGACAGCTTTTTCATGATAAATTTAAGGGGGAAAAGGAAGAGTACCGTCAGTATCACGCATTTTTTGTAGTACATGGAAAAGAGTATTGCCGGAAAAGACCCCTGTGTGAGAGTTGTTTTCTGCAAAACAGGTGTATGTTTGCTCAGAGCCTCGGGAGGCTCTGAGCCGGAATCTTTTCTTTTCAGTTTACGGCTGAAGGGAATCTTCTTGACCAATTCACTTTTCTGACGCTACACTATATTAAATTTGATTGTACAGGACTGAGAAGGATGCCTAAAAATAAATTTACTGATACGGTTCATCACCAGGAACCTGACTACGACCGTCCTCTTTTTGAACTCACCCCTGAAAAGAGAGATGTTATGCTTCAGCGCCTGAAACTGGTTTACGGTGAAGATCTGGCAGAAGTCTATATTCAGGAACTCGAGCGTATACTGAAGGTATATTCCGCCCATAAACCCGATGCGATGTTTGAGCGGGAAGCATCCTTTGAGCCTGAAGAACGTTTTTCCGAAGCGGATATTATACTGATTACCTACGGTGATCTCA